>Ga0134105_1000062_pt1 | contig 128432 bp, 96 predicted proteins | sample 16_3_2metaG_FD_94457 | JGI IMG/M metagenome (GOLD analysis project Ga0134105, IMG submission 94457) | Switchgrass degrading microbial communities from high solid loading bioreactors in New Hampshire, USA - 16_60_3.3_214_A3 metaG | ecosystem: Engineered > Bioreactor > Semi-continuous > Anaerobic... | reverse complement strand
GCGTTGTTTTGCCGGCTCCGTTATGGCCCACTATGGCTATCTTCTCTCCCGGTTTTATTTTCATATTGATGTTTTTCAGAATATAATCGCTGTTCTTATCGTACCTGAAGCTTACATTTCTCAATTCAATGTCGTTTGCTCCTTTTAATGGTTCAATTCCCTCATGGTTTTCCTTAATTTCGGGTTCCATACTTATAAATTTTTTATAATTTTCTATGTACATACTATGCTGATGCAGTTTAGGGAAAATATTAACTACAGTGTTAAGCCTGTAGCTTACCTGCCATATACTGTTGCTCAATGCTACAATAATCCCGATATCTACCGATTGCTTTACTATTGCTTGATAGCTGAGATATAAAAGGGCAACTACCCCACATACAATACTTATAGATATTTCCTGCACAGCAAATAAACCTGCTATCTTCTTTCCGAATTTATTTACAGTGCGGATAAGCCCATCAACAGCCTTATCATATATTTTTATTATTACATTAAATATATTAAAAAGCCTTAACTCCTTTGCATAATTTGGTAAATACACAACTCTGACAGCATATTTTCTCTGTCGTTCCAATCGATTTTTTTCTTTATCATATTTTATTTGAATTTTGTTTATTAAGAAATTTAGCAAAAGTGAAACAAAGACGGGAAACAGTGCAAATATGATCATAATCGGTTCAAATGCAAATATAAGTCCGACTACCGATGAAATCACAAACAGGTTGTTCAACCATTCAGTAATAGTATTTAATATGCTTACAGCTCTTGTATCCGCATCACTCATTGCCCATACGTATTTATTATAAAATTCCGGTATATCATAACAAACCAAATCTATTTCCTTTGATTTCTTAAATAGTTTTGTTTGGAAACCCTTACTGATTTTCAGATTTGATTTTGGTATGTACACATTATCGCGCCAGACACCAAAAACAGTGGATATTGTTAATGCACAGATCATAATGCCGCAAAAGAATAGTACTTTTTTAACTGAATAATTGTTTGCTATGGCGCTATAAATGAATGGCAAAAACAAAATATTCAGAATCAAATCGTCAATTGTGTTTAAAACCAGTGTTATAAGTGATACAACAGGCCTGCTGGGACTGTATTTGGTAAGTTTTTTTATGAAATAAAAGTTATTTGCCACTACTCTAAACACACACATCAACTCTTTTATTCAAATTTCTATAGTATATTTATTAATATTTAAAATATCCCCATCATATGTTAAGAAAAAAAGTTTAAGCAAGTTTCAAGCAACATACTTTCGTTTTCACGGTCTCCCAATATGAAACATGGAATTTGAAAATGCATTTGATATATGCCTTTTCTCTCTTCCAAAACCTTTGGATTCAGTTTTTCAAAACTAGTCCCCTGTACAGCCCAATCAAATTCCCTATGCAGGGGAAATATGCATAAAGCAATAACTTTCGTTTCAATATAACTCTCCAGGTATCCTATAGTTCTTTGAATATATGTAATATCATCAAAGGGATTTATACAAATTATGCAAGCATCCGGCTCGGTTCCCAGCAGAAACTCATGCTGAGCAACAGGGTATAACCCGATATTGCCGGTACTATAGGGTACGGTTTGCGATTGAGAGCCAATCAGTATTATATCGGGATTTTTCTGAGCGATATTCCACATAAGCATATTAACTACTGAAATGGCATCTGTACCTGAAACATCAACGGAAGCCTCATAACCCATAGGATAAACCTCATCCATTCCAAATAATAAAGCTGACGGTTCAGTTCCCAATTGTCCAACCCTATACCCCTTTTCAACGAGCATTTTCCTTAATGAAATCTGCAAGGAATATTTACCTTGCTTGGGACTTGTTCCAAATACGCCCAGAACAGGGCAATGTATGCTGTATAACTTCCCCATCAAATGCTTAGGTATTTGTTCTTTCTTAATACCAGGGCTATATGCAAAGCATCTGTTTTCTTTTATTGAGCATATTTCCTTTTCATATGCCGACAAATCATCAAAGGAATATATGTTTTTTTTGTGTTTAATGCACTTATCCAAAAATTCTTTGGTATAATTCCTGTTCATTACAGCATTGATTACGCCGGTATGCCCTAAAATCACAGTATCGAAGTCACTTTCCCAATCTATCTCCTTATCAGATTTTATATTAAAATCCTCATTTATATCAATTTTTAGAATATCCCTTACACTCAGACCTACTTTTCTGAGAAGAGGAGGTTCATAAATACCCTCTATTTGAAAAGTTAATAAATCAGAAAATCTGGCAAGGCTATGCATTTCCTTATTAAACGGAAAAAGAATTGCCTTTGCTATTTTATCAGGTTTGTCAGTTTCATTGGTATTTTCATTGAAACTAGCATATTTCCAGGCATTCAACTTGAGTTCTTCTAAGATTGCTTCCCTTCCTCGTACACCTGCCTGGATTAGTTTAGATGCAATTGCTGTTATATATGGTGCTGCAAAACTTGAACCTGCCACATACTTGTAAGTATCGTTTTTCCACGGCAATCTTTGGAGGGAACCTGTACCCATTATATTAACTATACTGTTTTCTACGTATATATATTGGTTCCCGCTGCTGCATTTTTCATACCAGTCAACACCAATTACACAATCGAATGCTGCAGGAAATGAGACAGATCCACCGTTGTCAAAGGCAGCTATAATTATAATCCCTTTATCGTCTATCATCTTGCACACATTATACAATTTAAAATAATCGTCACATCTGACAACACCATTACTTAAATGGATAATATCAACATCAAGATTTTCAATAATATATTCAAGTGCAGCAATCAGATTAATCGAATCTGTTTCATACTCATCATCAAATATCTTTATAGAGATATATTCTGCCTTCGGCACTGATTTGTATATTATAAATGTAGCTGCCGTTCCATGACCGATATTATCATGAAATACGTCCCTTTGTATACATATTTTACCGTTGATGTTACTTAAAGTCAACCCTTTGATAGATATCCCTAAAAATTCATTTCGGTTAACATCTATTCCGCTGTCAATAATGGCTATTTTTACTGCTTTTCCATCATTATTTATCCAATTGCATCTATCCACATCTGTCACCTACTTGACATATCATATTTTTTTATTGGAATGCTATTGCTTATAGATTTTTATTAATGTAAATTATTAATATAGATTAATTAATTAATTGAATATTAAGGTTTAATTTGCCTTTTAATTGCAAATACATACTATAGCTTTGCCATTTGTTTCTCCATAAAGAACAGCTTTAGTATTTTTCTTTGAAGGCTTTATCAGCTTTTTCATGTTTTTCACCTCTTTTATACAATTTTTATAGCATTAGTGTTCTATAAATCAAACACTATTGACTTAATATTAAATTTTATTACTCAGTTTTATTTAGCATATGCATACTATAGCTTTACCATTTGTTTCTCCATAAAGTGCCACATTAGTATTTTTCTTTGATGGCTTTACTAACTTTTTCATGATTTTCACCTCTTCTCATCGTGGTTTAAGCAATAGCATCCCAAATTATGTTAAATTAATCTTGACACAATAATTTTAAGTACTTCTCTGCCACCTATTAAACAGTGGCTTCACACTTCTTTTCTTCAAGATATTTGCTGATAAGATTGTACATTGAATTGAATGTTGAAAGGTTATCAGAGTAATAATATTCATCTTCAATAGTTACAGAGAATGTATCTTCGATTTGGACAAGAATATTAACAAATTGAAGTGAATCCATAGGGATTTTGTCATCATAATCATCTTCAGTTAAGTAAATACCTACTCCCTCAAAAATTCTCAAAAGTTCTGTTTCTATATAATTCATATATCATTTCACTTCCTTTTTATATATTGCTGATACTTGTAAAAGCTTTTTCCTTACAAGCATTTACCATTGACAGCCTGATAATTTCCTGTATTCCGTCACTTAAAAAACAATGTTTTCGTTTTTTTAACTCTGCTGCTGGGCATTTCATCACATCACAACATGGCAGATATATGCATTGAGTACATTTATCATCCGGCTCATCACTGATTATCCATACCGATTCTTTCGCTTTATCTATATATAAATTACCTTTGTCATCAATATATCCTATTTTGTTTTTGCTGCGTATACTGTCATCTTCGTCATATTATAATGATCCCCTTTATCAAGACAACTTTTCAACTTTTTTAAGTTAGGTTCTCCTTTCTATAAATTTGTACAAATTTCGCATTAATACTGTATTAAAGGATGTAAAGAGCGAACAAAGTAAGATAATCTTGACCCTTGACATACAATATATACATTCTTTTTCTTTTCAAGCTGCCTTGCCAGATCAGTTGCCTTATAACGAGGACAGGATTTGAGGCAGAGACCCAAGGTTTTATACTACTGCCGGAAGTTGATCATATTCTGTAAAAAAATACTCTGCTGGTGTTTTGTAATCCAATGATTGGTGCGGTCTCCGGTTGTTATAATACTCCACATATTCCCTTGTAATCTGCCGGAGCTGATGTCCTGTTTCACATTCTTCAAAATAAAGTTTTTCCCACTTGTATGACCGGAAGAAACGCTCTATTCGTTGGTTATCCAATGCTCTTCCTTTTCCATCCATAGATATTTTAATGTCGCTATTTTTTAATAAATTTATGTAATCATCACTTGTAAACTGTGGACCCTGATCGCTGTTTATTATTTCAGGCTTGCCGTACTGTTTTATCGCCTTTTGGACTGCCTCTATGATAAATGTCCTATCCAAAGTATTTGATAGCTCAAATCCAATAATATAGCGGGAATACCAGTCTATTATAGCTACCATATACATAAAACCACGTTTCATACGGCAATACGTTATGTCTATAGACCATACCTGGTTCGGATGATCAATATGCAATCCTCTTAGCAAATAAGGATACAAATACTTGTCATGCAGACGTTTGCTAAGATTAGGTCCAGGGCGGAATCCATATATCCCCATTTCCCTCATATAACGCCGAGTTCGTTTTCGATTGATATGAATGTGATAATCCCGCTTCAAAATATTCGTCATTTAGCGATATCCATACTCTGGATGCGCTGTGTAAATCTCATCAATAATGCGCTTAATCTTATATTCCTCATCATTTACAACAGGCTTATAGTAAAGGCTCGTACGGTTTAAGCTCAATAATTCTGCTTGCCTTGTTATGCTGAGTTTCTTCTCTTTTCTATCAATCATCTTCATGCGGTCTTTACGGGACTTAGAGTCGGCCAGATTTTTTTTTAAGCCAGGCAACCTCATATGAAAGTTGTCCAATTTGCTTAAGCAGTTCGTCCTTCTCCTTTTCATACGACTGTTTGACCTTCTCTATTTCATCATTTTCCTTGCTGAATACTCTACCTGCATTATTTATGAATTCTGTCTTCCATCGACTTAACAGGTTCGGATGTATTCCATATTCAGCAGCAATCTCATTCAGCGTTCTTTCTTCCCTTAAGACTTCAATTACTATTTTCGCTTTTTGTTCAGGTGTGAAATTTCTTCTCTTTTCCATAGTCATATTCTAACTTATTTTTGCTGTTCTGTCTGTCTTAATTTCTGGTATCATTATAGTTTTTACAGTTATATTGCATATGTGAGATGAATGATATTATTCTCCTGCTTATTACAGCATCTGACAGAGAGATTTTAATATCAATATTTCTGCTCTGCAAGCCTCTTATATGTCTCATAGCGTTCTTTAGCGTGCACTTCAGCTGCATCGTACATATCATTGGCAATATCCGGGAAAACATTTTTAAGCTGCGAGTAGCGCACTTCACCGGTAATAAATTCCTTAAAGGGCATGGAAGGCTCTTTCGATTCAAGAATAAACGGGTTTTTACCCTGTTCCTTAAGCATCGGGTTATATCTGTACAGATGCCAGTAGCCCGCTTCGACAGCCCGTTTTTCCTGTAAAATGCTTGTTCCCATGCCGGTCTTGATACCATGGCTTATACATGGAGCATAAGCAATAATCAATGACGGGCCTTTATAGCTTTCAGCTTCTGCAATTGCCTTTAACGTCTGATTCATATTTGCACCCATAGCTATCTGGGCTACATATACATAACCATAACTCATCGCCATAAGCCCCAGGTCTTTTTTTCGCACCTTTTTGCCTGCCGCCGCAAACTTGGCAACTGCTGCAGTTGGCGTAGACTTTGATGCCTGCCCTCCTGTATTTGAATAAATCTCCGTATCCATTACAAACAGATTTACGTCATCACCTGTAGACAGCACATGGTCCACACCACCATAACCGATATCATATGCCCATCCGTCTCCGCCAATTATCCAGAAAGACTTCTTAATAAGATAATCTTTCTTATCCATTATCTCTTCAATTAAGGGGTTTCCTTTATAGTCATAATCCTTAAGAGCTTCAAAAATATATTTTGTGGCTTCCTTTGAACCTTCACCGTCGTCTTTTAGTTCAAGCCATTTAGCGAACGCGTCCTTTACCTTTTGGTCTACATCCGATTTCAAAGCTTCCCTCATAAGATCGGCTATTTTTTCTCGTATCTGCTTCACACCCAGGTACATTCCATAACCGTACTCAGCGTTATCTTCAAACAGCGAATTTCCCCATGCCGGGCCTTTTCCTTCCGCATTTGTGCTATATGCAATTGAAGGTGAGCTTGCACCCCATATGGATGAACATCCCGTCGCATTGGCAATCATCATTCTGTCACCAAAAAGCTGGGTTAATAGCTTTATATACGGCGTCTCTCCGCATCCGGGACATGCACCGTTGAATTCAAGGAAAGGCCTTGCAAACTGACTGCCCCTTAAGGTATTTTTATCGACCAGATTATCTTTTATTGTAACAGTCATGGCAAATTCCCAGTTTTCCGATTCTCTTTCAATTTCCTGTTCGGCAGGTTGCATTATAAGAGCTTTGCCCGGAGCGGGGCATACATCAGCGCAATTTCCGCAGCCCGTACAATCAAGGGGTGATATCTGTATGCGAAATTGCAGATGATTCAGGCCTTTACCTGTAGCTGTCTTGGTTTTGAAGGTATCGGGCGCCCTTTTAACCTCCTCCTCATCCAATAAGAAGGGCCTGATTGTGGCATGGGGGCATATATACGAACACTGTCCGCACTGTATGCATTTGTCAATCTGCCATTCAGGCAGCATTACAGCAATTCCTCTCTTTTCATAGGCTGTAGTTCCAAGCGGATATGAACCATCCTCCATGCCTATAAAGGCACTGACCGGCAATTCATCTCCCTCATGCCTCTCCATCTTTCTCTGTATGTTTTTAACAAATTCAGGCTCATCTTTAACGGGTAAATTTTCATCAGGCACATTCTTCCATGAATCAGGAACATTTACCTTATGCAATGCATTTATACCTCTGTCAACAGCCATGAAGTTCATTTCAACTATATTCCGGCCTTTCTTTCCATAGGTCTTTTCTATAGAATCTTTCAAATAATTAACAGCATCATCTACCGGAATGATATTTGCCAATTTGAAAAATGCCGCCTGCATTACCATGTTAATTCTGTTACCAAGCCCTATTTCTGAAGCAATGGAAACAGCATCTATAATGTAAAAATTAATATTATTATTTGCTATGCTCCTCTTTAAAGCTGCCGGCAAATGCTCATCCAGCTCTTCTTCCTTCCATGGGCAGTTTAGCACAAATGTTCCGTTTTTCTTTAATCCCTTTAATATGTCATAATTATAAATAAATGCTTTATTATGGCAGGCAATATAATCTGCATTATAAACCAGATATGGTGACCTTATCGGTTTTGGGCCAAATCTCAGATGGGAAACTGTAGTACCTCCTGATTTCTTGCTGTCATATGAAAAATACCCTTGCACATACATATCAGTATTGTCACCGATAATCTTTATAGCACTTTTATTAGCTCCGACCGTACCGTCTGAACCTAATCCCCAGAACTTACAGCTAATAGTGCCCTGCGGTGTTGTCTCAATAATATCGCCTTCAGGCAGAGAAGTGTTTGTCACATCATCTACTATTCCTATAGTAAAATTATCTTTCGGCTGTTCACTCTTTAAATTTTCAAATACGGCTATTATCTGTGACGGCCTTGTATCTTTGGAGCCCAGTCCATATCTTCCACCTATTACCAAAGGACAGTTATCTATGTTCAGGTATACTTTTGAAACGTCAAGATATAAAGGCTCTCCTATTGATCCAGGTTCTTTTGTTCTGTCAAGCACCGCAATTCTTTTTACAGTTTTTGGCATTACGTTAAGAAAGTGTTTTGATGAGAACGGCCTGTAAAGGTGTACCTTTACAACTCCGACTTTTTCTCCTTTGCTTATAAGATAATCTACTGTTTCTTCAATAGTATCGCATACCGAACCGATTGCAACTATCACATATTCAGCATCGCCGGCTCCATAATAGTCAAACAGATGGTATTCACGGCCTGTGATTTTCTTAATTTCCTGCATATATCCTTCTACTATTTCAGGTACCTTGTCATAGAACTTATTTTGAACCTCTCTTCCCTGGAAATAAATATCAGGATTCTGAGCTGTACCTCTTACCACCGGATGTTCAGAATTCAGCGATCTTTCCCTGAATTCTTGAATTGCGTTATAATCCACTATTTTGGCAAGGTCATCATAATCTATAACACCTATTTTCTGATACTCATGGGATGTTCGGAAACCGTCAAAGAAATGTATAAAAGGCAACCTTGCCTTAATGGCAGATAAATGAGCGATGCAACCCATATCCATCGCTTCCTGTACATTAGAGGAGGCCAGCATGGCCACCCCTGTCTGGCGGCACGCCATGACATCCTGATGATCCCCGAAAATGGACAATGCATGTGTGGCGATTGCCCTTGCGGATACATGCAGTACTCCGGGGAGCAATTCGCCCGACATCTTGTACAGATTGGGGATCATCAACAGCAGACCCTGGGAAGCTGTGTAAGTGGTGGTCAATGCACCGGCAGCAAGTGAGCCGTGCATAGCTCCGGCAGCTCCGGCTTCCGACTGCATTTCCACCACTTTAACCGGCTGGCCGAATATGTTTTTCTTCCCATGAGAAGACCATTCATCTACGCTTTCAGCCATCGGTGAAGAAGGTGTTATAGGGAAAATCGTAGCAACCTCGGTAAAAGCATATGAGGCATATGCAGCTGCCTGATTTCCATCCATAGTTTGTACTTTTGACATATAACTCTACTCCTTGTTTATAATCTTCAATTACTTTAAATTTATAGACAAGTTTATTATTCCTATTTTATTAACCTTAATATACAAAGATTTTACAAGCGATTATATTAGAAGAGTTATATTCCTTGTAATTCGTTTTTGTTCATCAATGGAATAAAATTCGAAAAGCAGTGTGTAACGATTATGAAGTGAATATTATACATTTTTGATTTATTTTTTAGTGTATATAATTAAACAAAAAATATGGTACAAAGAAACACCCTATGTACCATTAATATTTTTAAAGGAGCAAGCGTAATGCCTGCTCCTGAAGTCTCAATGCCTGTACCTATTCACTTTTCTTTTCCAGCAACTCAGATATTGAAGTTGCCAATCCCGCAACTCCCTGAATTTCTGAAGGTATAATTATTTTGGTAGACTTTCCGTCAGCAACCTTCTGCAAAGCTTCCAGGCTCTGAAGCGCTATTACTTCCTTGCTGGGATTGGATTCTCTAAGCATTTTTAATCCTTCGGCAGTTGCCTGCTGTATTTTAAGTATAGCTTCAGATTCACCTTCAGCTCGTTTTATAGCCGCTTCTTTATCAGCTTCTGCCCTCAATATTGCAGACTGCTTTTCTGCTTCCGCCGCCAGTATTGCAGCCTGTTTCTGACCTTCTGCAACCAATATTGCTGATTTCTTTTCACCCTCTGCCTTAAGAATTGCTTCTCTTCTTTCTCTTTCCGCTTTCATCTGTTTTTCCATCGCATCCTGTATTTCACGAGGCGGAAGTATGTTTTTCAATTCTACTCGGTTTATCTTAATTCCCCATGCATCAGTGGCCTCATCCAATATGGATCTCATCTTTGTGTTTATGGTATCACGTGAAGTTAATGTCTGATCCAGTTCCAAATCACCGATGATATTTCTCAATGTAGTCGCTGTAAGGTTTTCAATAGCGGACATCGGATGATTGACTCCATACGTAAACAATTTCGGATCGGTAATCTGAAAATAAACAACGGTATCAATTTGCATAGTTACATTATCTTTGGTTATAACAGGCTGAGGCGGGAAATCAACAACCTGTTCCTTCAAAGAAACTGTTTTGGCTATCTTGTCTATGAAAGGTATTTTTACGTGCAGCCCAACATCCCAAGTTGTAAGATAAGCTCCCAATCTTTCAATTACATAGGCATTCGACTGGGATACTATCCTTACATTTGCTACAATAAGAATAAGCAGCAAAACTACAATCACGATAATAACCCACATTTTATTGTCCCCCTTTGTTATTAAATTGTTTTATTTATACTCTTTACTATTATTTTCACTCCAGAAATCTCCTTTACTTCAACCACTTCATCTACATCAATTTGAGTACCGTCCTCTGATCTTGCGGTCCATATAAGGCCTCCAACTTTAACCTGACCTGTACTTTTTAATGGATCTATCTTTTCAATGACAATTCCTTTTTCTCCGATAATCTTGTCAGCATTTGTCCTTTCTTTTTTTACTTTAAGAAATCTATTCACTATCGGTTTAGTAAAATACAAAAGTATGGCTGACACAATTACAAAGACTACAAGTTGAAAATAGAGCGGGATTTTGATTAAAGCTGCAAACACTGCAAATAAAGCTCCTATGGCAAACCATATTGTAATAAGGTTTTGCGTAGAAGCTTCAATAATAATCAAAATAACAGCAAGAATCAACCATAGAAATGAAAGAGGTATTTCATTCAGCATAATATGACCTCCACATCAAAATACATTCATATATATTTCTACTATTTTAGTATAGCTTTTATTCTTAATGTAAACAAGAGCAATCTTTTCTAAAATTTAATTATTCTACTATATAAATCTTCAGGCTTTGAAATACATGATGAATTCACCGGCAATTGTATTAAGCTGTAATTAATAAATTTCGAATTTTTTATTTAATTAAATATGGTAACAATACATTTTCTATTATGACAACCTTGAACAATAATCCTTATAGTCAAATTGCCTGATGATTTTTATGCCCTCTTCATCGTTATATGTTGCTATTGCAGGCAGATTAATGCCATTAAACATGTTGTTTTTAACCATGGTATAATGCGCCATGTCACAGAATACAAGCCTGTCACCGGGCTTTAACGGTTCTCTGAAAGAATAGTCACCTATTATGTCACCTGCCAGACAAGTGTTTCCGCCTAATCTATAAGTATATTTATATTCACCCGGCTTGCCTGAATTGATTATATTCGGCCTGTATGGCATTTCCAGCACATCAGGCATGTGACAGGCTGCTGATGCATCCAGTATTGCTATCTTCATGCCGTTATCTACTATGTCAAGTACGGTGGAAACAAGATACCCGGTATTTAATGCCACTGCTTCTCCCGGTTCAAGATATATATCCACTGAATATTTGTTTTTAAAGTACATAATGCATTTTATCAATGTTTCTATATCATAATCATCCCTTGTTATATGATGCCCTCCGCCCATATTAAGCCATTTCATATTTTTAATATACTGCCCGAACTTTTCATCTACAACTTTAATGGTACGTTCAAGGGTATCTGAATTCTGTTCACACATGGTATGAAAATGCAATCCGTCAATGCCGTCAAGTTCATCAGGCCTGAAATTAGCCAGGGTAACTCCCAGCCTGGAATTTTTATAACACGGGTTGTAAATGGGAGTCTCTATTTCTGAATACTCAGGATTTATACGAATACCGCATTCAATTTTTTTCGATTTATAATTTTTAATTTTATCTTTATACTCATTCCATTGATTAAATGAGTTAAATACGATATGGTCACAATAATCCATTATCTGATCAAAATCTTCTTTGATATACGCGGGAGCAAATATATGAACTTCTTTGCCCATTTTTTCGTAACCCAGCCTTGCCTCAAACAATGAACTTGATGTCACTCCAGCCAGATATTTGCCTATCAGCGGAAATACGGAATGCATAGAAAATCCCTTTAGGGCAAGCAGTATTTTGCATCCTGTTCGTTTCTGAACTGAGTCGAGTATTTCCAGGTTTTTCTTAAGAAGCCTCTCATCTACTATATAACATGGTGACGGCAGTTTATAAAAATCTATGTCCATAACAGCCTCCGTTTATTTCAATTGAATTTCTTTTATTTTACCCTTATACATTTTCCTTTAACATAATAATTGTTTAAAGCGTGGGGTAAACCCACGCTTCCTGTAAGCAGGTCCTGTTATTAATCCTATTATATAATTAATCAACCAGCTTAGGATCAAATGATTCTTTCCATGGAAGACCGTATTTATTCAACGCTTCCATAAAGGGATCCGGGTCAAACTCTTCCACATTATATACACCGGGCTTTTTCCATATACCCTTCAAAATAAGCATCGCTCCTATCATTGCCGGAACGCCTGTTGTATAAGAAATTGCCTGTGAACCTACTTCTCTGTATGCTTCCTGATGGTCACATACATTATACACATAATATGTTCTTGGTTTTCCGTCCTTAACTCCCTGTATGATGCAGCCAATATTAGTTTTTCCTTTCGTTCTGGGGCCTAAAGTTGCCGGGTCAGGCAAAACAGCCTTCAAAAACTGTAGAGGTACGATTTTCTTTCCTTCGAACTCTATAGGTTCAATTGAAGTCATTCCAACATTCTGCAGTACATGCAGGTGAGTTAGATATTTTTTTGAAAAGGTCATCCAAAATCTTATCCTTTTTACCCCTTTTATATTAAGTGACAAAGACTCCAGTTCTTCATGATACAAAAGATACATATCCTTTGGACCTATCTCAGGGAAATCATATACTCTTTTTTCAGCCAGAGGCGGAGTTTCTATCCACTTTCCATTTTCGTAATATCTTCCGTTAGCAGATATTTCTCTTATATTGATTTCGGGATTGAAATTAGTAGCAAAAGGATATCCATGATCTCCCGCATTAGCATCCAAAATATCTATATAATGAATTTCATCAAAGTAATGTTTCTGGGCATAAGCACAGAAAACACCGGTAACACCGGGATCAAAACCGCATCCAAGCAAAGCCATAATACCTGCTTTTTCATACTTGTCTCTGTATGCCCATTGCCATTTATACTCAAACTTTGGTACATCAGGTGGTTCATAGTTGGCAGTATCCAAATAATGAACTCCTGTCGCAAGACACGCATCCATTATAGATAAATCTTGATAAGGAAGGGCTACATTGATAACAATATCCGGTTTAAAATCTTTTATAAGATTAATCAGCATTTCAGTATTATCTGCGTCAACATAAGCAGTACTGATTTTTGTACGGCTTCCTGTCAGTTTATTTTTAATAGCATCACATTTTTCTTTTGTTCTGCTTGCTATGCATATTTCTTCAAATACATCCGGGTTCTGGCAGCATTTATGTATGACAACATTTGCCACACCACCTGCACCTATAATCAAAGCTTTTCCCATATAAACAACCTCCTCATCGTATGTACTTTATAATTACGCTAAGAAATCACTAATCCAGCCGGATAAAACTCAATGCTTCCAATGTAATTTTAAAGGTAAAACAGTGATTTTTCGTATAACCTATATTTCAATACGATGATTATACAGAAAAATTTTCTAACAATCAAGAAAAATGAAACAGGGCAAATTTTTATGTTTTTATTAAATATAATGCAGCTTGAACCATGGTGCTGGTTGTTTTGTGGAAGGATCTTTGTGAAGAGGCTCATATCACCTGTTAATCCGAACTGCGCCAAATGAATCCACTGTCAGAGCAGAATAATTGCCACTATATAAATACAATATTATTCTGCGAGTTTGGATTCATGGTAGCTGAATTTACAGGGTCCTGGCATCGTACTCGGATTTCTGGGACAACACCAACCAGCCCAACTTATAAAGCTTCAATTGTACATATTTATATATTTTGCTAAAACGTTTTCATTATGCATCAAAAAAATATAAGTCACATCATTATGATGATTTACATATAAGTACTATTATAAAAAAAGCCGCGAAAGTGCGGCTTTTTGAAGTACTTACTACATCATCGATTTATAAAGCCTGATTATATCTTCCTTGGTGGGGTCCTTTGGATTTCCGGGAGTGCAAGCATCAGCCATAGCTGATTCTGCGAGGAACTCTATATCTTCTTCCTTTACGCCTACATCCGATAACTTAGCAGGGATACCTACATCAGCAGACAGTTTTCTAACAGCATCAACAGCCGCTTTACGATATTCTTCCGGAGTCATATTTTCAGTTCCTTCAACTCCCATAGCTTTTGCAATGTAACGGTATTTTTCACCTGTAGCGTCAGCATTATATTCCATTACAGTCGGCAGAATAATAGCATTTGCTACTCCATGGGGCGTATCATATACTGCTCCCAAAGGATGAGCCATGGAATGAACTATACCGAGGCCCACATTGGAGAACCCCATACCTGCAATATATTGTCCAAGGGCCATATCTTCCCTTCCCTTTTTCTCATTATTGACCGCACTGCGCAGCGAACGTGAAATTATCTCTATGGCTTTGAGATGAACCATATCAGTCATTTCCCATGCACCTTTGGTTATGTATCCCTCAATTGCATGAGTCAGCGCGTCCATACCTGTAGCAGCAGTCAACCCTTTCGGCATTGATGACATCATGTCAGGGTCAACAACGGCAACAACAGGAATATCATGAGGATCTACACATACAAATTTTCTCTTTTTTTCTTCATCCGTAATAACATAATTTATAGTAACCTCAGCAGCTGTTCCTGCGGTAGTGGGAACTGCTATAATCGGCATAGCTTTGTTTTTTGTGTTTGCCACCCCTTCAAGGCTGCGTACATCCGAAAATTCCGGATTCATCATTATTATGCCGATAGCTTTTGCAGTATCAATAGCGCTTCCGCCACCAACCGGCACCAAAACATCGGCATTTGCTTTCTTGCATGCATCAAGCCCGTCATGAACGTTAGCTATGGTCGGGTTAGCTTTTACCCTGTCAAAAACCTCATAAGCTATGCCTGCATCATCAAGCACCTTCATTACTTTAGTAGTAACATTGAATTTTATCAGATCTTTGTCAGTTACCACCAATGCCTTTTTCAAACCTCTGTTTTTAATTTCAGATGCCACATTCTGCACCGCTCCGGAGCCAAAATACGATGTTTCGTTTAAAATCATTCTTCTTGACATAAAAATCCCTCCATTTTTAATTAAACCAAAGTATTTTATACATACAGTAAATCAAAAATGTAATTGCACAAAATTTGCTCATCCTTATTTTTAATTATTGAGGAATTCGCAAAATCCATAATCGTTCAACAATACATTTTATAAATTCACTATAATTAACTACGCAGTATTGTTATAACATTGTAAATATATAACATTTCTAAATTATATATATTTGTTTTTAATATTTGTTAATTTTATAACATTATTAATTATACAACATTGTTAATTATATAACAAACTTTCCTTTATATCATTTAGCCTTATTTTTACATCATTTAATTAAAAAAACTTAATTTACAACTCATTATTTAATATTTATTTTATATTTGTTTACAATATTTAATGCAGAGAATGATTAAACAGTATATGGATAAGGAGGAAAATTTCAATGAAAGAAAAGAAAAGAAATAAGGAACTGACTAAAGAAGCAGTTGGAGACCCGGCTTTCTATAATGACCAGATCGGTGAAAACTATAAACCAGGAAAAAGCGTATCTGATAAAAAGGTAAATTCAAAACGTAAAAGCGGACGATAAATTATATAATTTAAAGAAAATAAAAATCCGCGCGAAGCGGATTTTTATTTCTTTGCTATTCCTCATCTGTTATATGGTCAGAAGTCTTAAGCATTAAAATATTGAATCTGGTTTCTTTCTGCTGCTCACCTGAACCGGGAAGATCCTTCATAGATCCGTCTTTCCCGTTAGACTCAAGATCATAAATATTTACTTTATCCTTAGTCTGCAACACAAATCTTTCAAGAGAATTTACCGATGCGTTGAATTTATGGGTCTTTTTATATATTTCCTCGCCTTCGCATGTAATCACAACCGTAAAAGTATTTAATACACAGTCAGCATTGATTATTTTTATATTATAAGATTTGTCAATCTCATATTCCGCTGCTTTGTTATATACACCGTTAGTTCTGATATATATGCCAAAATCTTTTTTGAAAAGAATTCTTACTGCCACAGAACCTGCCTTATCAGTTATATCAATATATAATCCTGCTTCTCCTATACTCTTCGGAATTATTTCAGTTTCCAATGTTAGAACTAAAGATTCAATGAAGGTACGCTCTGCCACAGCCTTATCATAAGGATCACTGTCTCTTAAAACAAGGCATTTATCTTCCTCTGATACATCCACTCTGCACCATTTTGGGGAATAAACATTCCATTTAAAGATATCTTTTTCAGATTTAAAGCTTTCATTTACAGGTTCTGTCTCCACACCGGTTATTGGTACCGGCAGCTTACATACCCAGATATCTTCCTTATTCATGCTATATGTAAGCCACATATGTCCGTCTTCCGGTTTCGGATATCCTTCGCAGATTCCTCTTACATACTGAGGCCCAAGATTCTTCATCGCTCCGACGTAACGGGTAGGAGGAACCTGTGTGGTTAACGCAAGCAAATTATAAAAGTGCCTGCCGTCAGGGCTTGTGGCTACTGCCAGAGGCCAGCGGTGCATACTGTCAGTTGACGGAACATAAACCAAAGCATAATTTCCGTCTTCTGTCCTTTCGCCCCACATTTTTGCTGTAGATGTGGCAATTGATGCACATCTGACAAATTCACTCCATGTTTCTCCTCCGTCTTCACTCACATTTACAAGTGAATTTTTATATAATCCTATCACCTTATTGTCATCCGTGGTGTAATAGCAGAAGGCTGCCGCACTTGGCTGCTTAAATAGGTCAGTATCAAATCTCTGTTCTTCCCACCACTGACGTACAACAAGCTTATTACTTAAAAGCTCGTCACAGCCTTTTATAAATCCTTCATCTTCACTTTCTTTATAAAACGGAAATTCTACATTTTCCTTTTTAAACCCGCCGTATTCATTGTACCTTATTACATATATAGGCGAAAACGTTAAATCTTCATATACTTCACGTACAACTCTTGCTATTCCGTAACCGTTATTAGGATTGGTATGTATTTCAGGCGAAACACCATAAAATCCAAGCACAAAAAGGCGGTTATCCTTTGTAATATAAAAGCCCATGCGCTGGTGCATAATTGCGGTATCGCCTTTTTTCAGAAGCTCTTTTTTCGGCCCCGTATAGACGCCTTCAGGCAAAGGATATTCTGGAAAAACAACAACCGGCTTTACCCAATCCTTGCCGTTTTCAGACCAGGTCAGCAGAGTATGTGAAGGAGGCTCATGCTCTCCCACCCTGTCACTTAAATACTCTACAAAAAATCTGCCGTTCCAGAAGCAAATCATGGGTGCGTGATTATATGTCCAGCCATAATCGTCCTGTGTTTCAGGATGTTCCCTGTTGGCCCTTACAACCTGGTACTGCTTTGTACCGATTGCGTGTCGCAGAGCGCCGTCATAAAAGCGTATGTCCGCTTTTTCATTTCCGCAAAAGCTTATAGGTTCATTCGCATATACTTTTTTCCTATAGTTCATATGTTAATCCTCCAATCACCGACAAGGTGATATACCCCCTTATCTTAAAATATTTCTGCCATTGGTGTTGGTTCTTCTTTTTTCAGATCCTTAACTGATACTATTCTGCCGTTTTCAAACAATACTTCAGACAGAAGCTTTCCTTCACTTGAATATGTCTGAGCTATTCCTTCCGCTTTTCTGTTTTTATATCTGCCTATTGATCTGAGCAAGCCGTTTTCATGATACGTTTTATATACAGCAACGCCATCGTCTGTATAATTCCATTCCCAAATCTTATTGCCTGTATTGCTGTAATAAACATAATTTCCTATTCTTTCTCCCATCTTATATGTGCAGGTGGTCATAAGCTTACCGTCGGGATAAAACCACTTTTCTTCACCATGAAGCAGGAACCGCCCGTCATCTGCTATACCTCCGGAGTACACGCATTTTATATCACCGTTTTCATATGTTTCTGTATATGTTTTTACATTGTCAATACTAACTGCTTTGTTTTTCATCAATTCAGCATCATCAGGGGAAGGTTCTTCTTCCGATAAAAGCCATGCCTCATTAAAGCAAAGATGCAAGCACGGATGGGTATTGGTTGTTATTATATGAATCAGACCGTCCTGTGACTGGCAGCAAACACTGTATCCCAATGTATGAGCATAATTCGATAACTCAGCACCTTTTTTGCGGCACTGGGTACCCCATAATTTTTTAATAACCCATGTTTCTCCCTCATCTTCAGAGTAAGCTGCATAGGAACCCCAGCGGTCATCACCCATGCCTTCAGGACGTTCACCATGCTTGTTCTGAAAATCGCCGCACATAAAAAGACGTCCGCTGTCAAGTCGGATTATACAAGGTCTCTGGCCTGATGTCAATGCCGGGAAAGGTGACTTGCTGACTTCCCACGTGTCACCTCTGTCAGATGAAATTGCCTTTGGCATGAATCCATCAATTTCCGAATTTTTACCTCCCATTGCAAGCAGCCTTCCGTCTTTTAATTCCACAGCCGTACTATGCCGGCCTGCTGTTCTTCCTTTTGGATTTTCCCAATGTATCATGTCCCTTGAACGCCATAACACAGAAGCCGCTCCTTCAGTAGCATCACAAACCACATAATACCAGCCGTCTTTCGCGTGTATTACAGAATTTACAGGCTGCCTAATAACCTTCTCAGCTTTATTTACAAACTTAGGAAACTGTGTAAGGCTCCAGGTTGCCCCGCTGTCTTTTGAGTAAACATATTGAAAAGGAAATGAGTTATCAAGCTGCTGCCATCCCCAAAAATGATATATTGTTCCGTCATTATCTGTAAAAAGAAGGGGTGCATGATCATTCACTCCTGCAGGGTTAAGAAAAATATCAGGCATATCCCATTCATCGGCACCATATCTTAACCTTGCGCCCATCAACCCTGACTCTGCGTCATATTCATGATAGGTAGAGTAAATTGATACTATCAGGTCCCCATTTGGTGCAACACAGAGTCCCGGTGAATGATTATGATGCCTTAAAACAGGATTCAGCCCAATAGCATTAATTTCCCTGGAAGATGCGTTATCCGGCGGCACAGGAAAGAGATAACGCTTCCTGAAATATGGTTTTTCATTAGTTATCCTTGATGAAGGCCTGTTTTGCTTTACATTTAATGAAATCGGCGGGAAAGGATTCTTTCCGTTTGTTTTTGGTACATCTCCTTTGACGACACGGAACCCTATATTATGCCTGCCAAATTCATTATGGATATCATCGCTGTAATGCCTGTAATTCGGAGGAAGAGAGCAGCGCATCCACACATCCTGCGGATAGTAATTGTATCTGGCCGGATTGTCGAGAAAACCTCCTCTTACCACTTTGAAATATCCGCTGTCCGGCCCGGCCGGATCAGTTTCCTCCTTGTCAGAATAAACGTCATACCAGTCAAAGCACCATTCCCTTATGTTTAAATCGCACATTCGGTCAACGCCGAATTGTCTGCTGTTTCTTGCACAATACTCCCATTCGGCTTCAGTAGGCAGACGATAGTAATCCCCTTCCTTTTCGCTCAGCCATTTACAAAATTCATTTGCTTCATACCAGCTTACACCTATTACAAAACCTTTAAACTCTTCAACGTCAGGTTTTCTATTATACTTTTTCATGTAGAATTTCGTAAACATGCTGTATTTAACAGGTTCTTCCGATATATAAAAACCATATGTTATATTAACCTTATGTACCGGTAAGGCATCCGGCCTGAATTCAATATCTCCGCCGCCCATTTTAAAAGAGCCCGGGCTTATCTTAACCATTTTTATTTCATCCAATTTGCCATTCCTCCAGAAAAATTATTTTTAATATGTAATCATACTGCAATTTAATAACTCACATTAGGTATTATTAAATCATGAAATAGCTAATCAACATTTATTAATTAAGTTTAAGTGTCATGCTTAAATATATTAAGATAACCATTTCACTATATTTCATTTACTCTGCACACCTTTATTTCTAATATTCAGAATATCTTGATATTACGATCGCATTTACCTATAACTTACGGTAAACTTCCTGGTTTAATAAAAACCTATTCTATATTATCATGTTTTATTGATTCTTTTCTATTATTTGCATCTAAAAATAATCTATTTTATCTGAAAATAGTATAACAAAAATTCTGCTTCCTTATTTTGAGCAATTGTTCTACTCAGAAGCAGAATTAATTAGTTATTCTTCATATATCAATATGTGGTATCTACTGAAATTTATGATAATAATCTGTTTAGTTGATCATTCACAATATATGTATCAAAAAATCAAATCAATTTTTTGTAAATAAAATGAAGTGCCTGCCACAGCTAATATTAATGAGAAAACGCTTGTAAACAGGCTGATATATGAATCATTAAACTTTTTGTTTTTAACCTGTGCACAAAACCTTAAAACATTAAGAATATTCAAAAAAATCAGCATTAACAGCGTTATGAAAAATATTATCATAAAATCCTCAATTTTAAGTGCCTCATCTATTCCATATCTGCATATTATTGAACTTAAAAAATAAAATAACGACAGACAAAACAGGCAAAATAAATGCATATTTGTCAATGAAAGCAGCTTTTTGGTTAATTTCATGAGATACCCCCTTTTTGATACCAATAGTCAAATAAATTCAAACTGACAATTTTCGTACAATTTATTACAAATATATTTATTATGTAAGTAATTATGCCATAAAATCACATTATTTACAAATACTATTATACCAAATTACCCTATAATATTTTAAAATAAATATATAAAATAAGTGATTTTATACTGATACCTTTTTATACCTCATTCTATATACAGTTTGCATAGAAAGTTAAAATACAGGCAAAATTAAACTCATATGAAACATTCATATTAATTTAGAGGAGTTGGTTAAAACGAAACAGGAAAGAGACCAATGGGGATCAAAACTCGGTTTTATAATAGCTGCAATTGGTTCGGCTGTAGGATTAGGAAATATATGGAGATACCCATATGTTCTATATTCCAACGGCGGAGGCGCATTTTTGGTTCCTTACTTTATAGCACTTTTTACAGCAGGCATTCCTTTAATGATATTGGAATATGGTTTAGGGCATAAGTACAAAGGCTCAACACCATTAGCAATGGCCAGAGCAAACAAAAAATGGGAATGGCTCGGCTGGTGGCCCAGCATCAATTCATTTATAATTTTAACTTATTACACGTTGATATTAAGCTGGGCAATAAATTATCTGTATTTCAGCTTAACACAAGCATGGGGTTCAGATACTGACTCATTTTTCTTTAATGATTTTATTAAAAGATCAAGCGGACCTTTTGTCCTGAATGGAATAGTCTGGCCGGTTTTCATCGGTATAACCATAATATGGTTAATAAATTGGTTTGTTTGTTACAATGGAGTTTCAGGCGGTATTGAAAAAATAAACAAAGTTTTATTGCCAACACTTGTTGTTATAATGATAATTATAGTAATAAGAGGTGTTACCTTACCAGGTTCTGAACTTGGCTTAAATAAGTTGTTTACTCCTGACTGGTCTAAGGTATTGGATATAAAAGTTTGGGTATCTGCATACGGACAGGTATTTTTCTCATTGAGCCTGGCCATGGGCATAATGGTAACTTATTCAAGCTATCTCCCGGAGAAAACCGACATTAACAACAGCGCTTTTATAACCGCTTTTGCAAATAGCGGCTTTGAATTTCTAGCTGCTATAGGTGTCTTTGCTATACTTGGATACATGGCTTCCAGCCAGGGAATAGCTTTAGACGAAGTTGCTACTCAAAGCATTGGATTGGCATTTGTAGTTTTTCCTAAGGTTTTTAGTGTTATGGGTTCTTTAGGAGTGATTTTCGGGGTATTGTTTTTTGCTTGCCTAGTATTTGCAGGAATTACTTCTTCAATCTCTCTGGTTGAATCTTTCTCTTCAGCTGTTATTGACAAGACGGGTGCAGGCAGAAAAAAAGTTGTTACTTTAGCATGCCTCGGAGGATATATAATCAGCATATTCTACTCCACAGGAGCCGGGTTATATTACCTCGATATCATAGATCAATTTATTAATGCTTATGGAATAATAGTAACCGGTTTATTAGAAGCTTTTATAATAGGCTGGCTGTTTGGCGCATATAAGATAAGGGAACATACAAACCCCATATCTTACTACAATGTTGGCAGATGGTGGGATGTTATGATTAAATTAGTTACTCCCGCAGTATTATCTTATATGGTCGTACAAAATCTCATAACTGAGATTGGCACACCATATGGAGGGTACTCTATTAAAGCTATTTTAATTTTCGGCTGGGGAGTAATACTTCTTGGCATTGCAGGTTCATTAATTTTAAGCAGATGTCCATGGAAAGAAGGTACCATATTAGAAATCTCTCATGATAAAGGTAGGTGAAATAAATGACAGCTACTTCCATAGCATTTTTCTGTTTGGTGCCATAGTTTTATGGGGCGGACTTGCAGTCACCCTGACTATAGGTATAAAAGGCGGCAATAAAAAGTAATATGCAAGACAAAGGTTAGCTGTCATTTTAAGCATTAATAATGGCAGATTATCGGTGTGCCTGGTTCGATATTATAGAATATAGTTTCAGCTACATAATATGGAGTATTTATACAGCCGTGAGAACCATCATAAAGATATATATTACCTCCGAAAGCTGATCTCCAGGTTGCATCATGTATGCCTATACCACCGTTGAAAGGCATCCAGTAACTCACAGGCGCTTCATAGTCAGGCCCTCTTAATATAGTATCCCTTTGTTTATAATATAAATAATAAGTTCCCGGAGGTGTGGCATAATTCTTGCTTATATCTCCGGTGACCACATCGCCTTCTACTACCAGAGAACCATTTTTATAAAACCATAAATGCTGCTTAGTGAGATCAATTTCAACATACGTATTGCCTGTATCATTAACATCATTAACAGCCGCAACCTGCATATATAAAGGCTCTTTAGTTGTGGTTCTTCCCTCTTTTATAACCTCAATCAAATCATACACTTCTTCATATCTGTTTATTTTCCATCCATAGCTTCCGCCGCTTACCTGTATTGTTTTTCCTGATGATGCAACAAAAGTTCTTGTCTTGCCAATAGTGTCATATTTATCGGCCAGCATATCAACATATGTTCTTACTTTTGCTTCATCAAAAAATATTTCATAGTTCTCATTAATATAAAGCCAGGTATTTATTATGGAACCATCAACTACTTCAGTTCTTTTCCCGAAGGTATATGTTATTTTCGCACTTACATATTTATTCAATTTATCCCTTACACTGACGATTTCTTTTGAAGAGGAAGTATATTGAGGCTTTTGATAGCAGCCGGCAGCTTCAAGGTTTAGTTTTTTATCGCCATTGATAACCGCCTTGGCCACTTGTTTATACAAAACTTCTTTTATTACTTTGTTGCCTTCAACTTCCTTTACAATTTCATATTTATTTCCTGTATACTTAAACCCTGGATTTTTAGGTTCGGTGATGTTTTCCGCTTTAAAGCATGCAAGGTTATCAATACTTTTTTTCAGCAGGTTTTCATCAAATGAATATATTTCATTTAATTTGTATTCTTCTTTGCTAAAAAGTCCCTTAATCCAGCATAGAGGATTTTGACTGTCTTTTAATTCTTTTACCTTATCCTTTGCAATGTATTTCATTCCAATATCAGAGGCACTGATTTTTTCTTTCTTACCTCCTCTCTCCTCCAATTCAAGTTCATATGCCTTTATTATGTTTTCTATTTTCCTGTGCGTATTTTTTACACTTTTGCCTGAAACACTTATACCGTTAATTGAAGTTCTGAAATAAAAATGGTTTATAAAATATATTGAAATGCCCAGATATATATATAGCATATATAGTAAGCTGCCAACAGGAATAATGACACCAAGCAGAATTTTTCTATGCTCACTCGGTATTTTGATTAATTTGCCCATTTAATTACCTCCTGAACTTGTCACTTCTGAACTGCCATTAACTGCATATCTCATTGTATGTAGCAGCTTTAATTTTGTTCTTAATACATCAAAAAACAACGGTAGTCAGATACTTCAGGATATCTGTACACTATAACATGTTTACCGCTGCTTAATATTCCGGCATTTATCTCATTCATGTAAGATCCGGAATACTAAAAAATATTACAGAAAAGCCTGTAATATTCCTAAAAAATCTACTCTATAAGCTTATTCAAAAATTGTTTAATAACTTGATATAAATTAAGATGAGCTGTTGAATTTTTACATTTTCATGACAAATCAATAAAGTTTTAATGCTATAATAATTATTGTTAACATAACGAATTTGTATATTTAAATGTCATAACATCTTTATTATTTGTTGTATTTTAACCCGGAAATAAATAATGCTGAGCATATCCTGACCCTCAATCAGCATCACTATTAGGAGGTAACTGTGAAACACCTTATTCTGATAGCAGAAGATGATCTTTCAATCGCAGAACTTGAAAGAATTACACTGGCCACTTCGGGATATGACTGTAAAGTTGCAACTGACGGAAATATAGCTTTGGAACTCATTAATGAATACGATTTCAGCCTGGCATTGCTTGATATAATGCTTCCCGGAGTCGATGGTTACAATCTGTTGGAAATATTGAAGGACAGGAATATCCCTGCCATATTTGTTACCGCAAAGATAAACATTATGGACAAAGTTAAAGGTTTAAAGCTTGGAGCAGAAGATTATATAACAAAACCTTTCGAACCGTTAGAGTTGCTGGCAAGGGTTGAAGTTGCCCTTCGAAGGCTCGACAGCTCATCTGATACATACATTATTAAAAATATAAGAGTTGACTGTAAAAGTCATAATGTTTACAAAGACGGCCAGCTTGTAGCTTTAACGCCAAAGGAATACGAACTGCTTGAATTTCTGTTGAATAACCCCAACATCGCTTTTTCGCGTGAAAGCTTGTTAAAACATGTATGGGGATATGATTTCTACGGCAGCACCCGCACAGTAGACACGCATATACTGAATCTGAGGAACAAACTGGGACTGGCGGATAAGATTCAAACAGTGCATAAAATGGGATATCGATTGGAGTATTAACCATGATTAAAAAATTCTACAAGATTCATTTGTGGAAAAAGATATTTCTGATGAGCTATTTACTAATAACCATAGTCACATTGGTTTTATCGTATCATGTTATATCCCTCTCAGGTGAGAACAATATAAAAAGGGAAATCACTAACTCACTGGATAAACACAATGTGATAAGTAATGCTTTAATAATGTATGCAGGCTCCATATCCGAACAATTTGAAAATGATACTAATCTGGCATATGAAGTACTATCAACTGCTGTAAGGAATTATGGGCGTTATTACACAGAAAACAACAGTTTTCTTGCAGTTACAAGCAAAAACGGCGAAAAACTGTACAGTAGCATAAATGAAGAAGATGAAAAAGCCATGAAGCTTAGTCCTTCCGAAGACGGCCGGCGTAGCCATGTTATACGGAGCATAGGAGAACGTACGGTTTTATTTGTATCCGGATGGATTAATATAAATGAGAGTCTGTACCGGTTAGATTATGAGCATGATATTACCGATTTGATAAGGAGTCAAAAATCATTAGCACTGGAAGTTTCCCTGTGGCTTTTATGCAGCAATGTGATTTTAGGTTTTGGGCTGTTTCTAATTACCAAATACTCATTAAATCCGGTCAGGGAATTAAGCTTGCAGGCAAGAGCCATCACCAAAGGAATGTATGAGCAGCGTATAAAGGTCAGGAGCAGTGACGAAATCGGTCAATTGGCTGAAGATTTCAACCAAATGGCTGATGCAGTTCAGGAAAAAGTCAGATTACTTAAGCAGGAGGCAAAAGACAGGGAAACCTTTATTGCCAGTCTTGCTCATGAACTTAAAACACCCCTTACTTCGATAATGGGCTACTCAAGCCTGATACAAAATTGCAGCCTTGATGAAGATTATGTTAAACAGGCCATATCTTTTATCTATAAAGAAAGTAAGCGTTTGGACAATATATCAGAAAAACTTCTTGAGCTGTTCAGGCTTTCAAACGAGCATGCAATTAATAAAAAAAAGGTATACGTCGCAGCAATGCTTGAACAACTAGTACATGCCACAACACACACATTATCTGAAAAAAATCAGTCCCTGGAGATTGAGTCTTCAGTTGAATATTCCTTCATTGATCAGGATCTTTTTATAGCTTTGTTATCCAATCTCGTTGAAAACGCATCCAAGGCATCAAAAAAAGGAGATATTATTAAGCTTAAAGTATACTCCTGTGACTCATCGGTGATTTTTAGCGTGGAAGATCATGGTTCAGGAATACCGGAAGAACATATAGATGATATTTTTAAGCCTTTTTTCATGCTTGACAGTTCAAGGGACAAAAGGCAAAAAAACAACGGTCTTGGGTTATCCCTTTGCAAGGCGATTACCGAAGCCCATAACGGACATATTGAAATAAAAAGCAAAGTTGGAAAAGGGACATCAGTTATTGTCTCCATACCGGATGAAGAATATTTACAAAATCATGACAAAAAGATTATAGAACAATGACAATTAACTGTTATCTTTATAATGTCAAAGATCCGGAGATTTGATAACAATAACACAAGGAGGGATTTTTATGATTGATAACAGAAAATACAGTAAAATTAGTATAATATCACTTTGTATTATTAGTGTTCTGATTGCATTATCATGTTTTACACTTACAGCATTTGCGCAGAATACCATAAATTCAAAAAAAGACATAATAGAGACTGAATCTCAGCCGCCGGAAAACATCAACATGCGAGAGGGTACTGTCGGTATTCAAAATACAGATAATACGGAAAACTCAGTGTATAAGAAATCAACTTCCACTAAATTAACAGATTCACAGGCACAACCTTTTATAGATGCAGCAAAAGCATATTCCAAAACGGTCAATACCACTATTCCGGAATCAGGATACAAATGCATAAGTGAATATTTTAGTGAAAAGAAAAGAGTATTATTAACCTGGGTACCAGACAACTGGAGTGATGAAATAATACCGTTAGCTGACACCAGTTTCAACATATACTCTATAGTTTTTAAAAATGTTGACTTAAATGACACAAGTGATTTACAAAGTAAAATTGATAACGGTATTTCAGTTTCCAATACCAAATTATATAAAAATAGCAATATTAAAATTACATTCACACGAAATGAAGATAACATTCCTTTGATAATATTGGAAGATTTAGACGAAGAACAATAAGGTTAGTGTCTTCCGATAAGCCTGGCTCCTTATTTTAAATCGGAGTTCAGGCTTATTTTTTATTTTGTTAAAAGCGCTAATTAAATATATTAACAGCTATCTAATGACTTCTCTCCTATCCTTCCCTATATTTTATAAATCAAAACCTGTCTCACTGCAAAATGCATTCATCTGATTAAGGCCAATAACATCTTATTTAATATTATCTTTTCAGCAATGACACATCACAAATGTACCAATCCGTAAACCTAAATAATCTCGTATGATTTATTGTTTAGCAAATCGTAACCAATATGCGCTTATTTACATAATATATATTACCGTTTAGCTTATGGAGGTGTATATATTATGTTGTTTTCAAGCACGCGCTGGATAAGAACAAATATGAATAAACTGGATACAGCATTAAAAAAAGAATTAATAAATAATTACAGGCACAATGCTCTTACACCATGTTTTCTGCATGGATTAATCAATAAAATGCGTTTTTATTTCAAAAAACTCGATGTTATTATAAGATATACTGATGACTATAATCTCAATAATTTAAAAACAAACAAAAAAAAAATATGCCTGAGTTCGTTAAACTCATATGCTACGAGAATCACTCCGAAAAAACTTAAATCATTACTCAAATCAGACTATGTTAAATTTGTCTATCTTGACAGAAAGTACAAAGCTTTGCTTGACATAGCCAGCCCTTCTTTAAAGGCTCCCTATGCCTGGAGCAGCAACATTACGGGCAAAAATATAACCTCAGCAGTAGTTGACACAGGTATCTATCCTCACGATGATCTGGTGAAACCTGTTAACCGCATCATTGCATTCAAAGACTTTGTCAAAAACAAATCAAACCCTTATGACGACAACGGTCACGGTACTCATGTAGCAGGTGATATCGCATCTAATGGTTATTCATCTAACGGTTTGTATAAAGCACCTGCATATGAAAGCAAATTGGTTGGCGTTAAAGTCCTTAATAAGTATGGTACAGGAACTCTGTCCAGAATTATAGCAGGTATAGAATGGTGCATCAAAAACAAGGATCTGTATAACATCAGAATCATGTGCCTGTCCCTTGGCGCTGAAGCCCAAAGCTCATATAAGGAAGATCTTATGTGCGAAGCGGTGGAAAATGCCTGGAAAGCAGGTATAGTGGTATGCGCCGCTGCGGGCAACGAAGGCCCGGAAAGCGGAACCATATGTTCACCTGGTATAGATCCTATGATAATTACTGTAGGTGCGGCAGGTGATGAAAACACTCCGGACATATCAAATGATACAATAGCATCCTTTTCCAGCAGAGGCCCCACTAAATTTGATAATTTAAATAAACCTGACCTGGTCTGTCCGGGAGTAAATATAATATCCCTAAAATCACCCAAATCTTACCTTGATAAAATATCAGGAGGTTCCAATTTAAACAATTATTATATCAGCTTATCCGGTACTTCGATGGCAACTCCTTTATGCTGCGGCTGTGTAGCTTTGCTTTTACAGAAGTACCCTAAACTAACACCCGATCAGGTAAAAAGCATACTTACCGAAAATGCAGATGATATAGGATATAGCCGGAATGCTCAGGGATATGGATATGTAAATGTTGAAAAAATACTGCAAGTAACAATTTAAAATATAATAAATCTTAATCGAAGTCGCTTCAATTAGCGTTAAATTTTCAGCATGCTTACAAATGATATTTATTTTATATGACATTCTCCTTTTAAAGTTTTAGAAAATTACAAGTGCCATATCCAAATAATTTACTATAAATCTGCAATATTTAAGTATATAATTATTAATAATAAATTTAACTAATAAAACTCACCCTCTGTCCCCCCTCTTTCTGAAAGAGGGGGGAAAATAAAATTTAAAGCAATTTAACGCTTATTATATTGCAAATAAACTGCTTGATAGATAAGCTCTTGCCTATTTCTGAAATTTTCATTCATAGATGTATAGCATTCGGCAATCAGCATTAGCATTATAATGTAAAAAACAAAAGAGGATGGATTTTTATATGAAAACCATATATATAGTTGAAGATGATAAGAAAATACGTGAAGAACTCTCAGTTTTTCTAGCTAAAAACGGATATTACTGCTATTCTCCCTGTGAATTTGAACATATTATAGATGAAGCGCTAAATAAAAACCCCGATCTAATTTTGCTGGATATCAATCTCCCATCTATAGACGGATATTATGTATGCCGTGAAATCAGAAAAAAGTCTGATGTTCCAATTATAGTAGTAACAAGCAGAAATACTGAAATTGATGAACTTATGGCTATGAACCTTGGCGCTGATGATTTTATTTCTAAGCCTTATAACACAAATATTACTTGCCCATATATCTTCTGTGTTAAAAAGAACTTCACGTGATACCGTATCGGATAAAATCGACTGCGGAAGCTTTCAAATTAACCTGTCGAAAAGCAGCATCATCTATAATGATACAGAGTATGAACTCACTAAAAATGAACTGAAGATACTTTCATGTTTATATGAAAAAAGAGGAACCATCGTCAGCAGAGATGATTTAATGACGCAATTATGGAACAATGATATGTTCATTGACGATAATACCCTCACTGTAAATATCAACAGGCTGCGTAAAAAGCTTGAAGATATAGGGCTTGATCAGGTTATAGAAACAAGAAGAGGACGGGGGTATATGGTAAAATGAGTTCTTTGGAATTTTTAAAAGAAAAGCTTATATATATAATATCAAGCTTCTTGTCAATTGTTCTAACCATGCTGATTATCTGGGCTCTTAACCCTGTCAGAGGCATTGCGTTATCAATCTTTATAGGTGCCATGCTTATTATAGGTGCGATTATTCCGCTTATATCAGAATACATAAATAAAAGGAACTTTTATAACAACCTTATCAATATTTTTGATTCCCTTGACAAAAAAAATCTCATAGCCGATATAATATCCCCTCCATCCTTTAAGGAAGGAATTATTCTATATGATATATTAAAAGGCTCAAATAAAGCTATGCTTGAAGAGATTAATAAATATAAATATTTACAGGAGGAATACCGTGAATATATAGAGCTCTGGGTGCATGAAATCAAAACTCCTATCTCCTCTTCCAAGCTCATCGCCCAAAACAACAAAAATGAAGTCCTGGACAGTATTTCTGAGGAGCTTGATAAGATAGAAGCTTTGGTAGAACAGGTTTTATTTTATTCGAGAAGCAATGCTGTAGAAAAAGATTACATAATCAAAAAAGTAAACTTAAAAAAGTTATGTTTTGATGTTATCAAGAGCAATTCCAGACTTTTTATACAGCATAACATACGTGTAGAAACAAAAGGTCTCGATTTGGATGTTTTCACTGATCATAAATGGATGCAGTTTATCCTGGCACAAATACTGACAAATTCAGTTAAGTATTCAAATAAACCTGATGCATTTATAAAAATAATCGGTCAAAAAAATGAAAACAATATAATCCTTATTATTGAAGATAACGGTATTGGAATTCAGGAAAGCGAATTACCCAGAATCTTCGATAAGGGCTTTACAGGAACTAACGGCAGAAAAAACGAAAGATCTACGGGAATGGGTTTATATCTTTGCAAAAAGCTGTGTAACAAGCTCGGTCATGCGATATATGCAAGTTCTAAATATGGTGAAGGTATGAAAATAAGTATTGCTTTTCCTAAAAACTCAATGGTGGATATATGTTGATTATTTTGTGGTACTGATAGTGTTGTTCTATAAACAGCCTTGTCAGTGCCACTTTTAATTAGAAATCTTACAAAACTGTAAGCTGTGTGTAAGGTAAAATTATGGCAGATGAACGTGCATCTATACTAAAATTAAGTCATCACATAAATGATGGAGGTATACTAATGCAGGAAATACTAAAAGTTTCAAATATCGAAAAATATTACGGTAATAAAGGCAATTTAACAAAAGCACTCGATAATGTGAGCTTTTCCGTAAACGAAGGAGAATTTGTAGGTATTATGGGAGCTTCAGGCAGCGGAAAAACCACTCTGCTTAACTGTGTTTCTACGATTGATAAGGTCACAAGCGGTCATATATACATTAGAAATACAGATATAACAGAAATGAAAAGCCGTTCACTTGCCCGATTCAGACGCGAAGAACTGGGATTCGTATTTCAGGACTTCAACCTTTTGGATACCCTCACAGGTTTTGAAAATATCATTCTGCCTTTGACTATATCGGGCGTAAAACATAAAGAAGCTGAAGACAGAGTGCTTAATGTGGCAGACAAGCTGGAAATAACCGATGTTCTTCATAAATATCCATATCAGATGTCAGGCGGGCAAAGGCAAAGAACAGCTGCCGCAAGAGCTATAATAACAAATCCGGCATTGATTCTAGCTGACGAACCTACGGGTGCGCTTGATTCAAAATCAGCGCGCATGCTGCTTGAAAGCCTCGATAATTTAAACAAAACCATGAACGCTACAATTTTAATGGTTACTCATGATGCCTTTACTGCAAGCTATTGCAGCAGGATATTATTCATAAAAGACGGCAGGATTTTTAATGAATTAATTAAAGGTCAGAGTTCAAGGAAAGAATTCTTCAGCAAAATAATTGATGTAGTTACTCTACTTGGAGGTGACGCGGCAAATGTTCTTTAAGCTGGCACTTAAAAACATCAGAAAAAGTTTTAAGGATTATACGCTGTATTTTCTTACTTTGACCTTTGCAGTATGTATTTTCTATGTTTTCAACTCAATAGAAGCCCAAAAGGCAATGATGAGCATATCGCGATCAGCATCGGCAATGTTGCAAACTATAACTCAGCTAATGGGCATGATTTCGGTTTTTGTTTCCTTTATACTTGGATTTTTAATAGTTTATGCCAATAATTTTCTTATAAGAAAAAGAAAAAAAGAATTCGGTATTTATATGACCCTTGGTATGGAAAAGGGCAAAGTAGCAAAACTATTAGTTGCTGAGACTTTTTTGATAGGTGTTTTATCCCTTGGCGCAGGCCTCTTAGCAGGAGTATTTCTTTCTCAGGGGCTTTCAGTGGTAACAGCAAAGCTTTTTGAAGTAGACATGACCGGTTATACGTTTATATTTTCCCCCGATGCCTTTGTAAAGACTATTATTTACTTCGGAGTAATATTTTTGATAGTTATGTTTGCAAGTACTGTTTCAATCTCAAAATATAAACTTATCGATTTAATCAACGCTGAAAAACAAAATGAAAAACAAAAGCTCAAAAACCCTGTAATTACAATTATACTCTTTATATTGTCCGTTGCGTGTATCGGAACAGCCTATAAACTTGTTTTAAAAAACGGTATCTTATACTTCGATAAGATGCTTGCTTTTGAAATTATACTCGGAAGCATAGGAACTTTTTTGTTCTTCGCATCATTGTCAGGCTTTTTTCTCAAACTCATACAATCGAATAAAAAGCGATATTTCAAAGGTCTTAACATGTTTATACTGCGCCAGATAAATTCAAGAATTAATACGGCACACATATCAATATCCCTAATATGCCTTATGCTCTTCTGCACTATAGGTATCCTGTCAACAGGTATGGGCTTAAACGACGCATTAAACGACAGTTACAAATACTGCGCGCCTTATGATGTTTCATTTCAGGCAAACGGTGATGTAAATATAATTGATATGTTTAAAGGGTACGGTTTTGATATTAGTAAATATATAGATAAGTCTGTTGAGTTTAAAGTGTATATGCAATCAGAAAATAAACTTACAAAGGGTGTTATATTTGAAAAAGTAGCAGATCTTGTACCGGAAAATTACAGGGCTTACTACATGGAAACTCCCCTGTTTCTTATTAGAAATTCAGACTTTAATAAACTTATGCTGCTGCAGGGAATTAAAGGAATACAACTTTCTGAAAATCAGGTTGCCATATATTCTGATTATGCCGCAACTTATGCAGAATTAAAAAATTGCCTTTTGGAGTATTTAGATAAAAAATATACAATAACAATATCAGATAAAATTTATAATGTTTGTGATACATTGCTGATGGATGGTGTTATAACTACCCCTTCCAGCGGTATAATGCTTGCTCTGATTGTACCTGACAAACTTGTTGAGGGGAGTACCGTATATCAAACCATACTATCCTTTAACTGCAACGGTGACAGAAAAAGCACACAGCTCAAACTTGAGGATGATATGTATAACTTTTTGGATAAGAATAAACATATAGTAGATGAGTCAGGTCTCATTGCTTCCACAGGTGAAACAGTTAAATCAATTGCCGCAGGTCAAAAAGCTTTGGTAACATTCCTCGGAATATATGTGGGTCTGATTTTCCTTATAACAAGTGCTGCTGTATTAGCTCTGCAGCAGCTATCTGAAGCAGCAGACAACAGGTGCAGATATGAAATACTCCAAAAAATCGGAGCAGATGACAGCCTGATAAATTCCGCCCTGTTTAAACAGATAGCTATATACTTTTTGCTTCCTCTCGCACTGGCATGTGTACATTCAATTGTAGGCATTAAAGTAGCTAATGATGCTATAAATGAAGCCAGCGGTATAAATGTATTAACCAATATTATAGTAACAGCAATACTCATTACAATAATCTATGGTTCCTACTTCCTTGCAACCTATTTCAGCAGCAAGAGGATTATACTGAGAAGCAAGGCTTAATACTAAAAAAGGGTTTGCATGCCATATTGACAATATGGTATGCAAACCCTTTTACTTATATATTTATTCGCTTAATTATTCATATAAGCTTAGGCGTATTCTTCATACAAGCCTCTACTTCCTGCAAGGACGGCATTGCAGGCATTCCTCCCCTTTTTGTAACACAAAGGGCTCCAACCGCATTAGAAAAATCAATAATCTTTTCAAGCTGCTCTTTTGTCAGCTGATCAGGGCGTACATCCATTTTGCTTATATTATACAAAAGCCCTCCAAGGAACGCATCTCCTGCCCCTGTAGTATCAACCACTTTTGTTTTATAAGCCGGCAGCCTTCCTGTACCTGCCTTGCTCCTGTAATAACAGCCTTGTGAGCCCAGAGTAACAACTACAAGCTTTACTCCTGTTTCATATAATATTTTGCTGCCGATATCCAAATCCCTTTCTCCTGTTATAAACTCCATTTCAACTTCAGAAATCTTTAATATATCGGTATTTTCAACGCCATATTTCATTTGTTTCTTTGCTTCTGCTTCGCTTTTCCACAGAGGCGGTCTCCAATTTGGATCGAATGAAATAATTTTATTATGCTTTTTTGCATACTCTATTGCACTCTTTGTTGCACTCCTTGCAGGCTCATCGCTCAATGACAGCGAACTGAAATGCAAAATTTTTGAATTCTCAATAAGTTTAAAATCCAGATCTCTTTCATCAAGCATCAGGTCAGCACCGGGATTTCTGTAAAAACTGAAACTCCTCTCACCCTTTTCATCCAGATGTACAAATGCCAAAGTAGTATTAACACTTTTTGAAAACCTTAATCCTGATGCTTCAATTCCATTTTCCACAAGTACGTTTTTTAAATACTCACCAAATTGGTCATTCCCTACTTTGCCAATAAATGCTCCCTTTCCTCCGAGTCTGGCTACTGCTGCAAGCAGATTTGCAGGGCCTCCGCCCGGATTTCTCTCAAACATCACATTCCCAGCGGGAGATAATCCTGCCGGAGTAAAATCGATTAATATTTCGCCTAATCCCGTAACACTGAACATAATCTTCACCTGTCCTAATTAATAATAAATCAGCACTCTTAATATATTCATAAAATATACAAGCCATTAAATATAACTAAACAGACGATATAATTATTTTATTATATATATTATCATGCACAATTATGTATTATTAATAATAAAATAAACTTCATCAAAAAGCTTGCATTAAACTGCCGTTCTTTATTTGCATATCGGTTGTGTAGCTCTTTAAAATTTATGTTTCCCTATATCATTACATACTTCGTCATTTCAACTAATATATTAGATATTTATAAATTTTAATTTTTTGAAAATACTATGAACGGAGGTGTTATGTATGAAAACCAATTTAACCGTAAAAGAAAGATTGCTGCTTGAGGACCAAAAATCCCATGAAGAAATTTGCATCGAAAAATATACAAATTACTCTGATATGGCTTCAGACCCGCAACTTAAGGATTTATTCAAAAACCATGCAAAAATTGAGCAAGAGCATCTAAACACTATTAATCAGCTTCTTAACGGACAAATACCAGCTATGAGCAATCAACAGGGTGGAAACAATGCCAATCAGCAGCAACTGCAGCAGCAAATCAATAAATCTCAAGCTCAAAATAATTCATTCCACAATCAGACAACAGATAAAAATCTTTGCACTGATATGTTAATGACAGAAAAATATGTGTCAGGGACATATGATACAGCAATTTTTGAGTTTAAAGACACACAGGTTCGCGATGTGCTTAATCATATACAAAAAGAAGAACAAAAGCATGGAGAAGCAATTTATAAATACATGCAAAGCAAAGGAATGTATACTCCTCAATAAAAGTGGCTTAAGCCACTTTTTTTAATAAGCAAAAATGTAAATAGTTCAAAGATAACCCTATACATATGAAATTATTTAACGATATTATCCTTTTTATAAAAATATAGCCTATTTGATATAATCCTGCATTACAATAAAAACATTTACCTTTAGCTTAATTAATGGTAAAATAACTATGTTATAAATTGAATTTCAGTTAGTTATAACAGAATTCTGTTTTATTTTTTATGCTTTATTTTCCATATACATATAGGAGGAATATTGAAATGAAATTTCTAAAAAAGATTAACAGGGGATTGATAGTAACTGTACTGATACTTATTGTATTAATTGTCTATCTTGTGGTGCAATCAATCTCTCATGATTCTGCAGAACCTGTTATAAAGGATATATGTGAAAAATATATTTCCACAGTTACCAGTTACAAAATACTGCCCGAAGAATACATGTCAGATAATTCAGAGATGCAGCAAGCTGATCTTGAAAAGTACATACAGAATATGACCAGTGATATAAAATCCTTTTATGCAGATAATGAGCAAAATTATAGCTACCTGATTAAAAGTTGTAAAGAAAGCCTTGAAAATCAGGCCAAAGGAAAAGAAGTTATTTACAACTATAAAAAAGACATCGTGTCTTTTGAAAAAATCATATTTGACAGAAATACTGTAACGGTAACAATTCGTACGAATACAACTTATGACGGCACAGACGATGCTGTCGGTTCAATCAGAGAAAGCATCTCAGGTCAGACTACCGATACCATAACACTGCAAAAAATAAACGGGGAATGGAAAATCATATATGCTGATTTACAACAACCAGATAATGTAAACCCAAATGAATATATGTATAGTACTTATTAATTGCATAGAAAGGTATGGATGAATATGGAAGCAATACTTAAGTTAACAAATGTAAGTAAGTCATTTGGTCGTAAAAAGATAATAGACGATATCTCCTTTGAAGTATATGCCGGTGAAGTTTTTGGATTTTTAGGGCCAAACGGTGCAGGAAAAACAACTACGATAAAAATGATTACCGGTTTTCTGTCCGTTGATGAAGGTAGTATAGAAATTAACGGATACAGCCTGAAAAAAGATTATGAAAAAGCCATGTCCTTCATAGGCGGAATAGTGGAAAATCCTGAAATGTATAAGGATTTGAGCGGACTTACCAACCTTAAGATGTATGCACGCCTGCATGATGGCGTTACTCCTGAGAGAATACAGGAAGTCGTTAATATAGTTGGCATGCAGAATAGAATAAAAGAAAAAATGAAAAAATATTCTTTGGGAATGAAACAACGCTGCGGCCTGGCACAAGCTATCCTGCACAGGCCAAAACTGCTGATTCTTGACGAACCTACCAACGGACTTGATCCCAGCGGTATAAAAGAGCTGCGTGATATATTGAAAAAGCTTGCCCATGAAGAGAATGTGGCAGTATTAGTTTCAAGTCATTTGCTTTCGGAAATGGAGCTTATGTGTGACAGAGTAGCCATAATAAATAAAGGCAAAATTCTCGGTGTTAAGCCTGTAAAAGAGCTTTTAAATGATGTGGCCGGTACTGTGACACACAGGTTTATTGTAAAACCTGTTGAAAAAGCGGTAGAACTTCTCACTCCTGATTATGGTGACTTGATAACGGAAAAAACAGATGAACATATCGATATTGCGGTCGAAGTGGATAAAGTGTCAGAAATAACCACATTTCTTGCGACAAACGGTATAAGCATCTTCGGGGTAAATAAACTTGAACCTTCATTAGAAGATGCGTTTATAAGCATAACGGGAGGAGGAAACAGCATTGCGTAAGTTATTTGCTTTATATACAAATGAAATAATAAAAATTACAAGGAAAGTCAGCGTAATAATCATACTGTCACTTATGACCGCCGGTGTTATCGGGTTTTGCGCTATGATGAAATTTGTAGATTCAGCGAATATTTCATCTACAATAGAGGAAAACAACAAAAAGTATCAGCAGGAAGAAATAGACAGGCAAATTGAATCGCTTAAAAGGCAGCTTGATGATATCCAGAGCAAAAAATCCGGCGCATCAGGTGCAGAACTTAATAAACTTATATCAGAAGAAATAAGAAACAAAAATGAACTTGAAAAACTGCAATATTCCAAAGAACACGATATTTACCCTTACAGTGAAAGTTATCTTTCCATTGCAGTAAATATGATGTTTGAAAAAAAACTAACTATCAGCCAGCTTGAATCAATTCCTGAATCAAGTCTGGACAATGAACAGATTAAGGAATTAAACACTGCGAGAGATTATGTAAGCCGTTTTGAAAAAGTAGTCAAAAACAAAGATTTCAAAGAGTATATTTCAATATCGAATGATATGATAAAAGATAACGAATTATATACTGATGAACAGAAAAAAATTTATATCGAGTCTAATGAATTAAGATTGAAATATAATGTTACAAACGAGGAATATACTAATCAAACAAGTGATGCCGAAGTATATATTAGACAGATACAGGAATCAAAGTATTCATTGCTGACAAACCTTGATTACATCAGTAACCCTCTGTCACCAAAACCGTTAACTTCAGAGCTACGTCAAAAATTAGAAAATCGCATTGCAGTAGCAGAATATAAGCTAAAAAAAGGAATCGTATCAAGCAAAAACATAGGTAATTCCGTTAGATCTATTATTTTCCCCGGCATGCTGAGCATTGGAGAATTTATGATTTTATTGCTATTAATGATACTTGCAGGCAGCAGTATTTCCCATGAGATTTCAACAGGTTCAATAAAATCTTTGATAATTTCACCTGCAAGACGATGGAAAATATTTACTGCCAAGTTGTTGTCCTTATTAACAGTCGGAATAGTATCATCATTAATCCTATACATAATAACAGTAATAACTCATGGCCTGATGTTTGGTTTTAATACGGGTGATCCTTACATATATGCAACTAATGGCACTGCACATGAGTTGAGCTTCTATATATATCAATTTGCAAGATTATTTACAGACTTCATTATGATAGTAGTTTTTATGGTATTTGCTTTAATGCTTTCAACATTGACAAGAAATACAGCCGTTTCTGTGGGTACAACCATAGCAGTGTATTTTGTCGGTAGTAATGCAAATTCGTTATTAATGCAGTTTGTAACCGGAGAATGGCGGAAATTTATACCTTTCAACAATCTTGACTTTACATCGAAAATTTTTGCTAATGACAGTTTAAGTGAGTTATCAAATAGCATAAATACTGTAAATAATTCTCTCACCTTTATGATTATATATATTCTGATTTTACTATTCTGCATGGGATATACGGCATATGACTCCTTCTGCAGACGTGATATAAAATAAAATATTAAAAAGAACAAATCAGGAATTTATCTCTTCCTGATTTGTTCTTTTTATTTTATCTGTTCTTTACCAATTCCCTGTTTCTGTTATCAGATCATACATTTTATGTAATATAATTTTATATTATTTATGTATACGATAAAATCTTCAAATAAAATAATATAGCTTAATCGACAAGCTTCTTATAATTCTCCATCAATTCAATAAACTTTGCACTGTCTCCTCCCATATCAGGATGGTATTTCTTAGCAAGTTCGCGGAACCTCTTTTTAACCGCATTAATATCCGCATCAAATGGCAGTCCCAATTGCATAAGAATTTCAGGGTCATATATGTTGAAATTAACCATTCCGTTTTCTTTGTAATATCTATAATATACATTAAAAAAATACTCATTAATGACATTTTTATATTCATCTTTATTCATCTTAGCCAAATCATATATGGAATATTTTACATTACCTTTACTCACTTCATGAAGATCAAAAAATTCATCCCATACAAGACCGAAACTTCTATGCTTTATATAAAAATCCAGATCTTGACTGTCTTTAAAGGCAGAATATCCAAAACGTATTTTTATTTCAAGTTTTTTAAGCTTTCTAATTTTACGCTTAATTTCATCATAATCTGAATGGTTCCACGACATCTAACCCTCTCCATTAACCTTTAAATTAATTTATATTATATCATTTCACTTTTGTTTATATGTCAACAAATAAAGTATTATCTGAAATTAAGAGCTAACCTTTAAAGCTCTCTATCTTTATATTATACGGTAATTTACATAACTCCTTTGTAACATATATGCAATTAACTCATACTATGGTAATAGATATTTGACGTTATGCTGAATTTATCTCAGTATACCATATGATGTATTCTGAAATAAATCTGATGTTATGGAGAGAATTAATATGGAAACAAAATTCAAAGCTTGTGACAAGAAAACAAAAAACTTGTTTAAAGACATGCTGAAAATCTATTATGGCCTTTGCCCAATTAATACAATGTGTTGTAAAGGCAATATGCTTGCATACTACAAACTATATGAATGCATGTGCAAAAAAATGATAGACAGCTATAAATATTATTGCAAAGCATTTGCAAAATATTGCGGCGCAAAAAAGCATTGCTGCTGTAAAAAAAAGTGCTGCAAAAACAGTCCTATGCCTGATGAAGATGATGTATGCTATCTAGATACAGACTTCTTCCCCAGCGATTATTTAAAAGAAGATTCGAAAATTTTACAAGGCACTAAAAAGAAATTCCTTTGTGCTGATGAAAATGAAACTTTCAGCAATAACGAAGAAGAATTCAATATCCCGGAAATAAATGAAACAGACTTTTTTGATAATGAGATAACCGAATCTTTCTGCAGTGATACTGAAGACGAATTATGCATTTCGCCGGATAACGAACAGGATGAATACGGAATTGATAATATTGGATCTTCTGATATTAGTGAAGCTGTTAACTTTAATAGCTTAACGGCCAGCGAGTTTGATATATGCAATTATCGTTTCCGTAACAGCACGGCAAACTCTCAGATTCAGGCTATATTAAAGATAGACGGAAGGCTGGATTACAATAGATTAAAAAGAGCCGTGGCACTTTCAATAGATGCAGTTCCTGTACTCGGATGCCGGTTGGTTGAAAACGGCAATATTAATTGGGAACGTATGAGCAATATTGAAGAAACAGAACTTTGTTCTTCAGAAAATGCTTATGATATTGAAAGCACCATGAAAAACTTTCTGGAGAGCACATCAAAAACAGATAACGACCCTGTATTAAAAGTGAAACTCATACGTTCGGAACAATATGATATTTTAGGCATAAAGATTAATAATATATGCTGTGACGGTACCGGAGTTAAAGAATATATACAAATATTATCGGACATATATTCTAATATCGGTCAGAAAGATGATTCCACCGTTTCGGTATCCGAGTTGAACATAATTAATGATCAGTATAATTTGTTTACAGAATCTAATGTTCTGTCCCCAAAGCTAAAGTCTTGCCGGCTTTCTGACACATCAGGATTTATGTGGGATATACCCTGGGCCGAAAAAAACGGTACTTCCATATCTTTTGCAATAAACAAGCTTTCCAGTAGAAGCTTAGAAAGAATATACCAATATGGAAACTGGAAAGGTGCCACAATAAGCGATTTATTACTTACAGCGTTTTACAGAGCTATGTTTAAAAGATTTAAACCCCTGCATGGTTCTTCCATGAAAATATCATCCTTTGTTGATCTTCGCAGCTATGCTTCAGAAACTAATATACAACCGGTAAGAAATTATTCTGCCGGATTTATGACTGAGATTTCACTCAGCATAAATGAACCCTTTGAAAGAACTTTATTAAAAGTTATGCACGAAACAAAGAAGCTAAAGGAGATATTCACAGATGCAAACTTTGACGGCAGTGAAGATATTAATCTAAACGGAAATTCTGACTGCCTGCATAATTATTTTGAACTCGTCTCCCGCGCTTCTGATAGCATTGCACAAAAAGCTGCTCGCAATAAAAATTTATGTTTACCCGGACTTTGCAATTTAGGCCCTATTTCAAATTCTTTAATAAGATTTGGTGAAAATAAAGTAACTGACGCTTTTATATTTCCTCCTGTTATGCGTGTTCCGGGGATTTTGCTTCTTACCGGTTCTTACAATGATGTGATGACACTGTCAATAGGTTATTGTAAGGACTCAATCAATCAGAGATATATAGATGGGCTTCTTGCTGAAATCAAAGATGAGATTATGAAAGGCTGTTATTATTGTCAAAGATGGTTCTGATAATAGGTAATATAGTTTCTGAAGCTTAGTAATTCTCTTCTTGTCTTATAATTAGCAAAATTCATTATATAGCTTCAATAGCTATAATGGCAATAATTTAGTTTTTATTATAACAAAAATTATTTATACAGCATAAGTTATACGTGGAGGAAAAATGATTGCAATAACTTCTTTTACTGTTAAGAAGAGCGAAATAGATAAAATGGGTATAGTACATCATTCCATGTACCCATTATGGTTTGAAGAAGGAAGGAGGGATTATTTTCATAAAGCAGGCATCCCTTGTTCATGTATAAACAGCCTGGGATATTATCTTCCTCTTTCTGAGATGGAATGCAAATTTAAAAGTCCGGCAAAATCAGGTGATGAAATTGCAGTCTTGACGGCTATTACATTTATGTCCTGCGTCAAATTAATATTTGAATATAAGGTACTGAATAAGGCTGACGGCAGAATTTTAGCAGTCGGAAAGACTATACACGCATGGACAAGTAAAAATATTAAACCGCTCAATATAGAAAAATCGGCGCCTCAAATATATGAATTGCTTAAATCATCTGCTGCGAAAAAAGGCATCTTAAATAAAAAATGCGGTGATATGTGTAAACGCTAGTATCCGTACTTTATTATCTGAAAAGGAGTCATATATGAAAATAGGAAGATTGCTAGGCACCGGATTAACTGCCGAAGTATATGAGTGGGGACAAGGAAAAATTATTAAATTATATTTTAATAGGTTTAGCACTGATAAATGGGTAAATCATGAAGCAAAAATAGGACATATAGTTAATAAATCCGGGATCATTTCGCCAGCTGTATATGATAAGATTGAAATTAACGGACGCAAAGGAATAATTTATGAAAGAATATATGGAAAGTCTATTGCGGAACATCTCTTAACAGCACCGTGGGAATTATTTTATTTTATGAAAAAAATAGCTGACTTGCATTATGATATCCACAAGTTTTCAGCTCAAGGATTACCTACACAAAAAGAAAGATTTGAATATACGATAAAACTTTCATCACGCATACTTGGCTATAGGGTAAAAAGAATATTAGACTATATAGATAGTTTACCGGACGGCAACAGCATTTGCCATGGTGATCTGAATTTTTGCAATGTCATAATTTCAGGCAAGAATCTGGTACCTATAGACTGGAATGGCGCCTATTCAGGGAATCCTCTGAGTGATGTGGCCAGGACGTCCATGATTATTTGTTCTCCTGCCATCACCTTTGGTATTCATCCTGCATTATCTTTTTTTGCTCATTATCTCAGGCAAATGACATACAAAACCTATATAAATGAATATATGAGACTTTCTAAAGCAAAATTTGAAGATATAGATGCATGGGTACTACCTGTGGCAGCTGCAAAACTGAAAGACAGAATCCCCGGAGAAAAAAAATGGCTGATGGACATTATAGATGACCGCTTAAAACGGCTTAACTAAATACCATTAATATAACCTTGTAACAATAGTTTTTCTAGCTGCATATTATAAATATAATTTCCTTAGTAACACTTCATTTTATTTATACAAATTAAACTCAGACTGATATGGAGAGAATAAATATGAAAGATATGTTCAAATACGTTGCTGATGCCAATAATATTTCTTTAGAAGATATGATGAAATTCAATAATAGTTTAAAATCATATGAAACCATGTGTAAAACCGGCATGAATCTTTATTTTAAATTATTAAAAAACACAGCTGTTATGTCAAAATCCTATTTAAGCATGCTGGAAAAATTGATTGAAAAAAATAATCAACCCCATAAGGCCAAAAATGATAAGCCAGGCTGTTTCCCAGCTAATGGGCATGATATTTATAACTATGTCGCAAGATACAATATGTCAAGTCTGCAAATACAAGTTATATTAAAATTTGATGACAGGCTGGATTTTGACACATTAAAAAATGCCGTAAGATTGTCTGTTGAAGCGGAACCCGTTTTTAAATGCCGTTTCATTGAAGATGAACAACCATACTGGAAACCCTTGGACAATATTAGCATGGTTGATTTCTGTTCTTTGGAAACTACTAATAATATCAACCAGTCAATTAAAGATTATATTGAAAGCCCCATGAACATAGATATTGATCCGGTTGTAAAATTGAAGTTATTTCGGTCACCGGAATACGATGTTTTAGTATTAAAAATAAATCATGTTTGCTGTGACGGAGCAGGAGTTCTGGAATATGTACAGCTTCTGGCAGACATATATACTGAGATCAGCAAAGAAAACGGCAATTACACACCTGTACCCAGAATAAGCGGCAGAACGGATCAAGACAGGTTGTTCTCACAATTAGGTGTAACTAATATGGATTCCCTTTTTGTACCGGGTTCAGATATCTCTATGCCTACGTGGCCTTTTCCATGGGAACAGGGCAGTTCAAAAAAAGCTTGTATGTCGGTTCGCAGACTCTCCGGTGAAGATTTTGATGCAATTAGGAAATACGCTAAAAGCAAAGGTTTTACATTAAATGATTTGATTCTTACCGCTTGTTACAGAGCTATGCATGAAATGGGTGAACCAATATACGGCATGCCAATGGAAATTCCGATTACGGTTGATTTACGCCGATATCTACCTGATCGTAAGACTAAAGCAATAAGAAACTTTTCTGGTTCGGTAATAACAAAGCTTGCCATGCAAATAGATGAACCTTTTAATGAAACCTTGCAAAGGGTTTCATCGATGATGAATGATATAAAAGGTAAATATCCTGGACTTCAAAGTGCAATTGGCCTTGAGCGCATTGAAAAATTGAATTTTTATGAAACACTGGCTTATTATCAGGTATCTCCTGAATTTAAAGATACATCAGCCTTTTGCCCCATATATTCCGGTGATAAGTGCGTGCCTACTTTATCAAATATCGGCTATATATCAAGATCTATAATTAAATTCGGTGACAATGCCGTAAATGATGCATATTTGTTGCCCCCTGCTGTGCGCCCGACCGGACTTTTAATATTAGCATGCACTTATAACTCAGTTATGACGCTGGCAGCCGGCTATTTTAAATATACAGTCAGTAAAGTAAATATAGACAAATTGCTTAATAAAATGAGAGATGAACTGGTTGAAGGATGCAAAGAATAAATAAGCATTGTAAAAATAAAAATTATAAAAATAAATAAAAACAAATAAGACACGACAAATACCGTGTCTTATTTATTTTTTTAATTATTCATTTTACCATTAATGTGCTAAGTAACCCCCGTCAACAATAATCGATGTTCCGGTAATAAACCTTGACGCATCACTCAATAAAAATGCAGCGGCAGAAGCCACATCCTCCGGGCTTCCCAGTCCCATTATTTGCCTCTTCTTCAAATCTGCTTCAAAATCATTATTGTTTACAATATCAAGCAGTCCATCATATATTTGAGTTTTTATCATGCTTGGAGCCACAGAGTTAATCCTTATGTTCCTGGGTGCGAGTTCCAATGCCATTGCCCTGATTGCACTTTCAAGGGCTCCTTTGCTTGCGCAATATGCAGCCAGTCCTCTGGCCCCTACTTTGCTTGAAATTGATGAGATAGCTACAATGCTTCCACCATTATCATTATATTTTCTCTTTGAGAAATGCTTCACAAGTTCAACAAAAGCATAAAAATTAACGGTCATAATACTTTTTAAATCTTCTAATTTTAAGTATTGAATAGGTACAGTACGGGAAATGCCTGCTGAGTGCACAATACCGTTAAGTTTTCTGCCGCTGCTGCATATATCGCTCAACATGCCCTCTATTTCATCAAGGTTGTTCAAATCAATCAGGTAATAGGAATGATTGCCCTTTTCCAATTCATTATATGTTTCTTTCAGTTTTTCTTCATTTCTGGCAGCCATTATAACATTTGCTCCCAATTTGCTTAAAAAAATGGCAATACCTTTTCCTATACCTGAAGAAGCTCCTGTAACCAATATATTTTTACCTTGAAGATTAATCGGATTTATCACTTATTCACATCCCCATTTTCAATTAATTCTTTCTCATTAAAATAATAATCAGTATATATCATAGGTAAGCATACAGACTTTTTAATATCAAGATAAACTCCTCCATAGGATAAACCCACACCAAAACCACATAATAAAAGCCTTACAGTATCATCTGATTCAACCGGTTCTTCTGAAGCAAAGGCGTCAACCAATGTAATAGGAATTGATTCACCGCTGGTATTTCCATACTTATCTATAGATATGGGCACTTTTTCCATTGGAATGCCCATTTTTTTTGCTAAATGTTTTATAATATATAAATTGGCCTGGTGAAACACAAACTGGTCGACATCATTTAAGTTTATGGAATATTCTTTCATAAAACTATTCAAAGCCTTTGGCACATCAGTGATAGTAAAGCTGAAAACATCGGCTCCGTTCATTGACAATTCGTACTCAGATGAGTCAGATGCAGTCTTGCTTCGGCTTCTTGCATGACCGGCCGGAACCATTATGCTTTTATAGCCGCTTCCCTTAGTTTTTAGAAAATACATAATTTCTTTTCCTTCTGACCTTTCAAGGGCAGTTGCTGAACCACCATCGCCGAATATCATTGCCGTTGCACTGTCATTTTGATTTATGCCGAAATTGCTGGTATCTCCAACAAGCAAAAGGACTCTGTTTATATCCTGAGTTGAAATCATAGTGGCAGCTTGCCATATGCCATAAACATAAGCTGAGCATCCGAGATTTATGTCAAAAGCAATGCAATCTTCGCTTAATCCAAGCCTGTATTGCAATACGCATGCTGTTGCCGGTACTGAATAGTCCGGTGTTTGTGTAATCATAACCAAAGCATCGATTGAAGAAGGTTCCCAGCCCAGCTTTTTCATAAGGCTTTTAGCTGCCACATAACATAAATCCGACGCGCATTGCTCATCAATAGCAACATGTCTAGTTTTGACGCCTGTCATTTTTATAAATTTACGTACATTTTCCTCTCCAAACACATCGTTATATTCTTCATTATTTACCATGCGTTCCGGAACTGCGCATGCAATACCTTTAATTTCCACATCTTTTAATATACCGGTAGCCAATCAACCACACCTCATTCCATTCTGTCAATAATATCTTTAACAGTCTTGAATTTTTTTATCTCTTCAGATTTGATTTCCTTGCCGAAAAGGCTGTCAAACATAGCGATTAAAGCTACTACAGCCATCGAGTCCCATTCCTCTAAATCTTTTAGCTCAGTAGACTCATCCAATGTATCTTGTTCAATAAGCAGCAATTCTTCCAAAGTATTCAGCTTTTCCTTCTTAGTCATAATAATTCTCATTTCAGCTATATTAAATAAATTATCGTTTACATAACAGAATATGTTTAAGAAAATATGTGAAGGCTATCTGCAACCTTCCACAAGCTCGTCTCTGATTTTATTCAGAAGGGTTTCCATATGAATCCTTTTTACTGAAGGTTTGTAATATCCCACTCCTAAAGTGATTACTCCATTATAGGTGCTTGCAACAAGTAGAATCCCAGGTGCTCTGACAACAGGAGGAATAATATATGCATCTGTTACAACTCTCTCACCGAATTTAATTAAGGACTTGGAAATGAATCCAAAATTAGATAATGTAAGCACGCACTTTTTTATCACAAAAAACGGGTTATATGACGCCATTTCAAAAATTTTTCCCTCGGTCTTGAAATATGAACAAATCCAGCGGAAGTTCATCTTTTCAATAAATTCCGCCCATCTATATATTTCAGCACGGGGATGGGAACTTTTTATTATTTTCGTAACAGACATTACTCTTGATAAAGTGCCTTCAAATGGCTCTCCCGCTTTCCTTGCTATTCTTGCTACATATCCTCCGGAAAAATTCCTGATTGCATCAGCCTTTTTATCAGGCAGAAATCTACGTAAATCAATGGTAATAGGAATATCCATCGGTATATTGCAAGGTGGGTTACATAATTCAAACATAGCCCTGTAAATTGCCGTCAATATTAAATCATTAATCGTCGCTCCCCTTGCTTTACCGTAGTTTTTCATTACATCCAGATATCCTTCAGGAAGCCTGCATATCACAAAATCAGTACTGCCTAGCTTTAAATTCCTCCATGGAAAATCCCATGTGGGAAATGTAACCAGGTCCTGAGGTCCCCATGCCGTTTCAGAATTAATATTTTTCAGCGCTTCCAGCAGCAAATAATCTTCCTTTTTGCCGCGAATCTTAGGCTTTGGAATAAAATCATAACTCGCCTGTTCCATATGGCAATAAATCTCTGAAAGCAGATGGATATAGTCTCTTGCACCTGCCGCATCACTGCATGCATGATTAATTTTGATACCTAATGTGTCATATTCATTTGAACGTATGAGTTTTACCCTGAGCATAGGCCCGTTAGCAAGGTCCAGAGGTTCCTGCAGAAATCTTTGAACTGCTTCATCTACATTATCTGTTTCCTCAAAAAAACAAAACTTCACATTTTCAAAATTATCACAGCGTTTCCAATATGGTTTGCTTCTTTTTACAAGACGGCATCCCAATACAGGTTCAGCTTCCACAGATAACCTTACAGCCTTTGCCAGCCTGTCAAAGTCCAGTTTACCGTCAAGCTTCATTATGGCCTGTATTTGGGAATTAGCCATATCATAACGCGCAACATAATTGCATATATCATGCGCGTTAGCCTTAATGATACCGGTATCCGCTTCAGGGCCCACACATGCTGTTTCATTTACTTCATTGCCATTTTTTAATGGCTCGCTGATGCACTTGCAATAACCGTCAATACCCACTTTGCATCCTAAATGCATTATTTTAGCATTTGCAGTTATAGTTTTTGTTTCCATACACGCTCGCTCCATTATTGTAAAATTTGTATTATGTTGCCTTATGTTTATAGTTTTACATAGGCAACCGCTATATGCATAATATTCATGTAATACCATACTATGTAGCTATAATTTCAGTTGTTACAAAGTTTGAATCAGTTCATCGTAGAAATAAAAAACTAAAAAATGCTTAATCAAATAACGAGTAAGAATTAAAAGGACAATTAAATAATTTAAGTTGTAAAATTTATGTTAACTATTTATATATAAAAATTAAATACACAGTCTCAGTTTTTATTGTTCCTGATATTGCAATAAGTCTATGATACTTTAGGCTACACCAAATAAATAATTTGATTTTTAAGAAAAATCAGTATAATTAAATTAGGTGATTTTATGAAACGGATACTAATAGTTGAAGATGATAAAACCATTGTTATGGGCCTTACATATTCCCTCAAACAGGAAGGATATGACGTAGAAGCCTGTTACAGTGCGTCAGATACCCTTGCAACGCTGAACAGCCAAAAGTTTGATTTGATTCTGCTGGATTTATCTCTGCCTGACGGAAACGGTTATGATATTTGCCGAAAAATAAAGGGCAGTTCCGATACACCGGTTATTTTTCTTACCGCGTGTGACGACGAAGTCAACGTAGTAATGGGACTTGATATGGGAGCTGATGATTATATCACTAAACCATTCAGGCTGCGTGAGCTTTTATCCCGCATACGCACAGTATTGCGCCGAACAAGCCACAATGAAAACTCGGATTCCGAACTTCGTATTGGAGATATTGTCATTAATACTAAAAAAGCAAAGGTTTATAAAAATGAAGAGGAAATATTGCTGACAGCTCTTGAATACCGTTTGCTTCTTACACTTATGACAAACAAAGGACAGGTTCTTTCACGGGATCAGTTAATGGAAGGTATTTGGGATATTGCGGGCAATTATGTTAATGACAATACCCTTACCGTATATATTAAACGCCTTAGGGAAAAAATCGAGGATGATCCCCAAAACCCAAAATATATACAGACAGTACGCGGACTTGGATACAGGATGGGTGAATAAAATGGGTTTATTTCGGAACAAAGAGATTAAAATATTAATAACCATAATAATGTTAGTAAGCACTGCGGTAGTTATTGCAACTTATCTTATATCTCCTGCATGCGGTATAATCACGGCCTGTTTTAGTCTGATTGCTGTTTTATCTGTTCTGTCCTATATACACTGGCATTACAGGCAGCTGAATAAACTTATAGATGTATTAAGACGCGTAAACAGCGGCGATTATTCATTGGATCTAAATGATAACGAAGAAGGTGAGATTTCAATACTAAAAAGTGAAATATATAAAGTAACATTGATGCTTAGGGAACAAAATGAGTCTTTAAAGAATGAAAAAACAATTCTTGCTAATTCCCTTGCGGATATCTCTCACCAACTTAAAACACCTCTTACTTCCCTGTTTGTCATGGCTGATTTGTTATCCAAAGATAACTTTACAAAAGAAGAACGGACGGGTTTCATTAAACGTATACATTCACAGCTTGAAAGGCTTCAATGGCTGGTAGAATCTCTTCTTAAACTGTCAAAACTAGATGCTAAGACAGTGACATTCAAAACGCAAAGCGTATTGCCGTCTGACCTTATTAATAAAGCTTTATCCCCTCTTTTAATCCCCATAGATATTAAAAATCAAACATTGAATATAAAAGCTGATGACAAACCTGTCAAATGCGATCTGAATTGGACTGCGGAAGCCCTTCTGAATATATTGAAAAACTGTGTGGAGCATACTTCTGAAGGCGGCAAAATTGATATTACAGTTTCATCAAATGCACTATATACCTCAATTATCATTCAGGACAACGGTAAAGGTATAGATAAAAGCGATCTGCCATATATATTTAATCGTTTTTATAAGGGCAAAAATGCAAGCGAAGACAGTGTCGGCATAGGGCTGGCTATGGCAAAATCCATTATTGAAGCCCATGGAGGCAGTATACAGGCAAAATCCGAGCCCGGCAGCGGAACCATATTCAATATCCAGTTCCCGAGGAGCTAAATAAGTAAATTTAGATTTTATGTTCTTAATTTCACTTAACAAAATAAGCATAGTTTTTTTATAATTTAAGGTTTCTCATCTTAAATTGCTCTATTGTACTAGTTGTTTTGTATAATACAATATTATTCAGTTAGTTTAAATTCACAGTTGCTGATTTTAAAGGGTCTTGGCATCACAATCCGTTTCCTGAAACAAAATCAGCTAGTACAACAAGTTAATTTATATTGTTATATAAAGGTGACTAAATTGTAATATTATTTGTCACTTGCTTGTCACTTATTCAATTTAATATATGGTTATAAACCATATAGGAGGAATACATATGGAAATATTAAGAGTAGAAAATCTGACAAAAATCTATAATAGCGGAGAAGTATCAGTCAAAGCTCTCGATAATGTATCCTTTTCCGTTAAAAAAGGAGAGTTCGTAGCTGTTATCGGGCCGTCAGGCTCAGGTAAATCAACATTGCTTCATATTATAGGAGGAGTTGACCGTCCCACATCAGGCAAGGTATTTATAGAAAACACCGATATTTACAGCCTTAATGAAACAAAACTTGCTATTTTCAGGCGCAGGCAGATAGGCCTTATTTATCAGTTCTATAATCTCATACCGGTTCTTAACGTGGAGGAAAACATCACCCTTCCCCTTCTTCTCGACGAACAAAAAGTAGATAAAAACCAACTGGAGGAGCTTTTAAAAACATTGAACCTGGCCGACAGGGCAAAACACTTGCCGAACCAGCTTTCAGGAGGCCAGCAGCAGAGGGTTTCAATCGGCCGTGCGTTGATAAACAGGCCTGCTATAATGCTGGCAGATGAGCCTACCGGCAATCTTGACAGCAAAAACGGGGCTGAGATTATGAATCTGCTGCGCTTATCAAATAAAAATTACAACCAGACATTAATCCTGATTACCCACGACCAGAACATAGCCCTGCAGGCAGACCGCATAATAGCAATAGAAGACGGCCGTATTGTTAAAGACGAGGTGATCAGGCCATGAACGTTATACAGAAGTTTACATTGCGCAGCCTCAGGATGAATCGAAAATGGACTATAGTAACTATAATCGGAATTATAATTTCCACAGCCATGATCACCGCAGTTTCCACCTTTTCAAGTTCATTTATAGCATTAATGCAGAAAGAAGCAATAGCAAACGAAGGCAATTGGCACGCATTATTTCCTGACATAAAGCAAAGCAGCATAGAAGAAATTAAAAATGACAAGCTTACAGGCAAAATAATGCTTAGCCGCGATATAGGATATGCTTTGCTGGAAGGGTGTGAAAACAAGTCGAAACCTTATATATTTATAAAACAATATGATGATAACTGTTATGACAGCTTTCCTATAACTCTGATAACAGGCCGCATGCCGCAAAATGACAGCGAAATTGTGCTGTCGCAGCATATTGAAACTAACGGCGGTGTCAAATATGAAATCGGAGATAAGCTTACATTAAATATAGGCAAACGCGTAACCCTGGACGGTTATGAACTTGGGCAGAATAGCCCGTATCAATCTCCGGATGACGCAGATACGGAAGATGAAGATTACGGTGAACAATTAATTCCCCAATTAACTAAAACCTATACAGTGGTGGGAATCATCGAACGTCCGACATTTGAACCTTACTGGGCCCCAGGTTATACGGCTGTCACATACCTTGATTCAGATAAACTGCAACCTGATGATACTGTAAATGTTTCTATACTGGCTGATAAACTGAACAGGCATTTTTTTGATGATACAAAAAAACTTGCAAAAAAAATAGGTGTTGATGAAAACAGAATAACCTATAACAACGTGCTTCTTCGCTATTACGGAATAATAAAGGATGACTCTGTACGGGGAATTGTATTTGGTTTTGCGGCTATTGCAATAGTAATTATAATCATTGCATCGGTTTCTCTTATATATAACGCCTTTTCAATTTCCCTATCCGAACGTACACGTCAGCTTGGTATGCTTGCCAGCGTAGGAGCAACTAAAAGGCAAAAACGGCAAAATGTCTATTTTGAAGGCCTGATAATCGGTTTAATAGCTATTCCTATAGGCGTTTTATCAGGGATTGCGGGTATTGGCATAACTCTTTATTTAATACGGCCTATCATGGACAGTTTTACAAACTTTAGTTCCGACGGCCTTACTTTGGTAGTTTCAATACCTTCTGTTGTTATTGCCGTTCTTTTAGCCGCACTTACCATATTCATATCAGCCTGGATACCTGCCCGAAGAGCATCAAAAATTATGCCTATCGATGCATTAAGGCAGAATAAAGATATCAGGCTTAAAAATAAAACCGTCAAAACATCGAAACTAACCCGTCTGCTTTTTGGTTTTGAAGGAGAAATAGCTTTAAAGAATATAAAACGCTTCCGTAAAAAATACAGGGCTACCGTATTATCCCTTATTATAAGTCTTATATTGTTTTTAACCGTATCTTATTACTTGGAATTTGGCAAGAAAGCTATTGAAATGGACACATCCGGATATAATTTCGATATAATGGTAAGATATACAAATTCAACATCAACAGACTTAAATATAGATGAATTAAATAAAAATATTGCCGGTTTTGATGAAGTTAAAGAATATACAATAATAAAAAACAGCAGCGGATATATTCGTTTTGATGATAATGAAATATCAGAGGCAGCAAAAGCCTGGGCTTACAAAACAGATGACGGCAAGTTTGAAATACAATCCAATATATACTGCCTTGACAGCTCATCATTTGATAAATACGCTCATAGTCTTGGATTAAACCCTCAGGATTATAAAAATGCTGAAAATCCTAAAGTAATCGTTATTAACCATGCAAAAGGCAAATATAATGACAAATATACTTCCGGAAATATTATAAATACCGATGAAGGCAAAACTATATATCTATATGCAAAGACATATGATGATGATGAAGTTTCTGCAGGCATGAATTTTGAAATCGGCCATCTTACTGATCAGAGGCCAATGGGCATCATATTTTCGTCGTTCAACGACGTTCCTGTGATTATGAGTGAAGAAGTCTTTAATGCATATATGACAAATCTTTCAACTGCAGATGATTCTTTCAAAAACAGGTCATGGCAGGCTATGTATTTAAACACAGATAACAGTGAAAAATTAGAAAATCAGATATTAGAAATGCTTGATGAAATCGGAGATAGCAATTATTTTGTTATGAACATTTCCAGGCAGACAAAACAAGAGCAAAATCTAATACTGTTTTTCAGTGTATTTATTTACGGATTTATAATTCTTATAAGCCTCATATGCATAGCTAATATTATTAACACCATATCAACCAATATAGCACTCAGGCGTAAGGAATTTGCGATGCTGCGATCTGTTGGCATGACGCCGGGAAGTTTCAATAAAATGATCAGGTTTGAAAGCGTTTTTTACGGGTTAAAGGCCCTTTTATACGGCATTCCCATAAGTTTTCTTATTAACCTGCTGCTACTTAAAATTCAGGATGAATCTTTCGATTTCGGGTTTTATTTCCCCTGGAAGAGTTATATTACGGCCATCATCATGGTATTTGTAATAGTCTTTACCACCATGATGTATTCAAGTGCAAAAATTAAAAAGGAAAATATCATCGATGCTTTAAAAGAAGAATAATGTAATTTTGTAATGCAAATTTAGGGGATATATCTCTTTGGTACTGCGTTCCCAAATAGATATATCCCCTATTTATAAATAAAGATAATTTTCAATTATATCACATATTTAAAACTGATACATAATAGGCATCCATATGCGCATTTCACCAAAGCCCCGGTTATCCCACGCAAAATAAGGTATCATCCTTATAGGTATCTTCCTGACACCCTTAACACTGAGGGGCTGATACAGAGCGTCCCTATCATATTGCTCTTTCTCAAGTATTGCACCTTCCGTCTGAAGTGCAACCATCCTTTTGCCAAGAATCTCATAAGGCACTTCCTCAAACCTGGCATTTGACAGCAGGAATATGTCATCTATGGTTTCCACATCCGCATCCGACGTTTCCATACAATAAACCAGCGGGCCCCTTACCACCGCAACCTGGTTAATGTCTTCCTCTACCTTTGCGTGCGCAACCATATAACGCACCTTCATTTTGAAATCCGCTTCTATTACCGTATCTGCCGGATTATCTACCATAATATCAACATAGGTATTTGCATTTGAAGCTGATAATGTCTGTTTATTTCCGTTAACGGTTATCGTGCCTTCCTCTGTCCAACCTGGTACACGGATTTTCAGCGTAAAGGGCTTATTGTTTTTTACATCTTTGAAAGAAAAACGTATTACGCCATCCCACGGATAGTCCGTTTCCTGTACAAGGGTAAATGCGGCGCCGTTTTTAAGCTCAAATTTTGCTTCGCTTGAACCGTACATACCGAGCCACACAGCATCTTCAGAAACCATATAAGTATATTCCAATACCTGCATGATGCTGCGGGAAAGGTTTGTTGGGCAGCAGAAGCATTTGAAGAAGCTTGACCTTTCAATTGGCCACATAAGCTCATAACCGATACTTTTCGTACGGCGCAGCATGTTTTCATAGAAATATTTGTTGCCGTCAAGGCTCACCGCCGCCAAAGCGAGATTGTATGTGGAACGTTCGATTAAATCGAAATATTTAGCCTGGGGATCGATTGCAAACATCCTGAGGGTCCAGAAAATATGTCCCAGGGTTGCACATGTTTCGTTGTAGGCAGTAATGTTAGGCAACTGGTATTCATAGCCGAAAGCCTGATGAACCCTCTGGGCTTTAAAGAAGTTACCGAAAGGCGATGTTCCTGTGTATAAAGCTCCACATCCGCCGTTTATATATATCTTCTTATCAACAAGGTCATTCCAGCAATCATACAACACCGGCAGTAAGGTTTCATCTCCGGTTTCAAGATACAGATCCGCAACACCTGCATATAAGTATGTAGCACGTACTGCATGTCCTGTAATCTGATGCTGTTCCCGCAAAGGAATACGGTCCTGGTTATCATCAGTGCCGTCTTGCACTAAATCACGCAAAGATATGCATAATTCGGCCAGATCAAGGAAACGTTTTTCTCCTGTCGTGCGATAAAGTTCAACAAGTCCCATATAATGTGACGGGCAAACAGCAGTTTTTACTGTCTTTGTCTTTGCCGCCTCATGATACATGTTTTCCAGATATCCTGCCGCTTTTATTGCTATATTAAGAAAATTATCCTTGCCTGTAATTCTCTTATGGGTACAGGCAGCAGTAAATAAATGCCCGAAATTATATACTTCAAAGTTTTCAATGTTCTCCATACGCTTGATACCGTTTCCGATCTTTTCACCTATGATCTGCTTTGTTGAAATATAGCCGTCTTCCTGCTGTGCCATACCGATTATTTTTATGTACTCATCCATCTTTGCATCGATTTCAGGGTCCTGAGTCTTGGCATAAGCATACATCATACCTTCCATCAGCTTATAAAAATCACCGTCTCCGAAAGGTGTGCCGCGGAATTTGCCTTCGCTTAAGCCTGCGGCAATTTTAAAATTAGCCACCTGATGAAAAAAACCTTCTTCGTCTTCAAACATACTTAAAATATGCGGGATCGTAATATTGGCACAATCATTAAAACGATCCTTCCAGAAACCGTCTCTCCAATTTATGTTTTTTTGATCGAGGGAATAAACTTTTGCATAAGGGCTCTTTTTTGTATCAATAAGCATAACTCTTTCTCCTTACATTTATAATGTCAAATGTTATTTTACCATATTAATAATTTTTTAACCATATAAAGGGACGGTTTAAAGGTAACTACTTTTTACGACAACGCTTTCCTTCCACTTTCCAGAAAGATAATATATAAATGCTATAAACGCTGAACCAAGGCTTGCAAGGGGTGCAGCCAATCCCAGTCCCCACATCCCCATATCCAAAATAAGGCCAAACAACACGGCAAGGGGTATACGGAAACCGATTGATGCCATAACCCCATTAATAGAAGATATAAGTGTATGCCCCGAACCTGTTATTATGCCGTTAAGGCAAAAGGTCGCAGGTACGAATTAGATAATCGATTGAAAATGTTTGTATATACTCTACTCCTTTTTCAATCATCTTCGGGTCATCGCCGAACATGGACAAAATCTGCCCTGGAAAAATACGTGTAATTATAAATACAAAAAGAGATACTGAAAAAGATATTATAAACCCGGTATGGAATGTTTTTTTCGCACGCTGAATCAAACCCGCGCCCATATTTTGGGCTACCATGGCTGAAACAGAAGAACCTACTGCAATAGCAGGCAAAATTGCAAAGCCGTTATATTTGCCGACAACGCCGATAGCAGCCGATGCGCTCACTCCCATACCGTTTGCAATACTTGTAAGCACGATAAATGATAAATTTGTAATAACATTCTGTACTGAAATAGGCGTACCAAGCTTTATTAACAGGGAAAAGTGATTTTTATAAAACCTGAAAGAATTTAACCTGAAATCAAATTCAAAATCACTGCGCTTAAGATATATGATACAGGAGAACATACTTATTGCCTGGGAAATAATCGTAGCAAGTGCGGCACCCCTGGCTGCCATATCAAATACGCCTACAAAAAGAAGGTCAAGCAATATATTTACTATACAAGCGATTAATACAAAGTAAAGGGGGCGTTTGCTGTCGCCAAGACCGCGCATAATAGCAGCAAAAGCATTATAACCGAAAATAAACACTGTCCCCAGTATGGTTATATCCAGATAGTCCCGTGCATGCCCATAAGATTCCTCAGGAGTCTGCATCAGCTTTAGAATCGGATCCGACAGTATTAACATTACCACGGTTAGAACAATTGCCGTAACCATCAAAAACGTTATAAGGGTCTTGATAAATTGGTTCATGCTTTTTCTGTCTTCTGACCCCAGAAACTGGGCGATTGCAACCGTTCCGCCAACGCTTAAACCGACTACGATATTTGTAATAATTAAAGTTACCTGGCCGCCTATATTAACTCCGGATATGCCCACCGGTCCCGTGAAATTGCCCACAATTAACATATCCGCTACATTATAAAGCGTCTGTATTAAATTTGAAAGCATAAAGGGCAGGGCAAACTTTATAAGCTGCCATGCTACATTCCCTTCCGTAAGCTTATTCTCGATGGTTGATTTATTCATATTCCCCCTGCTTAAAGTAGAATCTTATTTTTCAATGATGACAAAATCTGATGTTTTACAACACATTTTTATAATTTACAGTAGTTTTCAATACTTGTCAATCTCTTACCGGCAGATTTGCAGTATGTTAATGCTGTTGATTTGACGGTTACAGCCCTTGCTGTTAAATACCGTTTCCTTTTGCTTTTAGCGGAAGATAAAACCTGTTCATATCCAAACCTTCCAGCTTTAAAAGATAACTTTTAATGTCAAGTCCGCTTCCATACCCTGTAAGGTTTCCTCCCGCTCCGACAACCCGATGACAGGGGACAATTATTGAAACAGGGTTGCTTCCGACAGCTCCCCCTACTGCCTGCGATGACATCTTTGCCTTACCGGTTTGATTCTCTATCTTTTTTGCAATATCACCATAGGTTATAACCTTTCCATATGGTATTTCACTAAGTATTTTCCATACAGATATACGGAATGGCGTTCCTTCAAGTTTAACAGGCGGCATGAAATCAGGTTCTTTACCTCTAAAGTAGCAGTCAAGCCAATCCCGGGTTACAAGAAAGACAGATAAATCGTCCGCATCCACCTCTATTTTTCTCGTATTCCCGTTGTATTTTGGATTCTTGATCCAAAGCCCAGTAATATTTATACCGTCACTGACAACTGTAAGCACACCTATAGGAGAATTATATCTGTATATGTATTCTTCTTTCATTGTTCTCGCCTCTCTCATTAATAGTATCCGGTATTCTAACTCTTATCTCTGAAATAGCTAAAGTTTTATAATTTTTGTGGCAATATTTTTGCAAAATTCACTGTCATGCTCTACAAACAACATAGTTGAAGAATATTCAAGAAGTAATTCCTCTATCTGCATTCGCGAAATAACATCTATGAAATTCAACGGTTCATCCCATACATGCAGATGGGCTTTTTCACAAAGGCTTCTTGCAATCAGAACTTTTTTCTTTTGCCCCTCGCTGAAATCTGATATATCTTTTTCAAATTGAACCCTTGAAAAGTCAAGTTTCCTTAAAATAGCTTTAAAAAGGCTTTCATCAATATCATTTTCCCTGGCATAATCAGTTAAGTTTCCGGAAAGCCCTGAGGTATCCTGTGAGACATATGATATTTTAATCCCGCTCCCTTTCCGGAAAGTGCCTGTATAGTTGATGTCTTCTCCGCAAATAAGTTTTATGACGCTTGATTTTCCCGAACCATTTTTACCGTAAAGTGCTATCCTGTCACCCTGCTCAATATTGAAACTTACGTTTTCACAAACTTTCTTTTCACCATAATAAATGGAAATATTATTAAGCTCAACAAGTTTGTCCTTGTAATAGTTAAGTTGTGATATTTTTAGCTTTTCGGAACTTTCAATGTTTTTAAGAAGCTTTGACTTCTGTTCAATTGCAGATTCCCGCCTTGACTCTATTGCTTTGGCACGTTTCATCATTTTTGCGGATTTATGGCCTATATATCCCCTATCCGGCCTTAAACCGGAATTCTTTGAACCGTACTTTGTTTTTTCTGCTTTGTCCGACCAGTCAGATACCCGTCTTGAAGAAGAATACAGCCGCTTAATTTCTTTTTTAAGCCTTTCATTTTCTTTCAGTTCAAAATTATCCTGCATCTGTTTATTCAGCCACCAGGATGTAAAATTACCCTTTTGAATTTCAATATTTGTCTTATTAATCGAAAGGATATGATCAATACAATTGTCAAGAAACGCCCTGTCATGAGATACCAGTATAAATCCCTTTTTTGAGTTGAGATAATCGCTCATTATTTTTCTGGCGCTCATATCCAAATGGTTTGTTGGCTCATCAATTAATAAAAAGCTATTTTCCTTTAAAAATAGAGCAGCAAGCAGCACTTTCGTTTGCTCGCCGTTTGAAAGCGTATAAAAAGGACGATATAAAACATCTTCAGAAACTTCAAGGAGTGAAAGTTCACGTATAAGTTCCCAGTGCTGATAATCCGGAATAATCCTTTCTATTACGTCTATGGTGAAATCCTCCTTATTCTCAACATCAAAAGGAAAATATTCAAATTTTACATTAGCGGAAATGTTGCCGCTGTACTCATATTTTCCAAGCAGCAAATTCAGAAATGTGGTTTTACCTCTGCCGTTCCTTCCTGTAAACCCAAGTTTCCAATCAGTATCTATCTGAAAACTCACATTTTCAAAAATATTATCATAACTGCCTTCATAAGCAAAGGTCAGATTTGTAACGCTTATCAGTGACATATAATATCCTCCTGTATAAAATATAAAAGCTGCAAGAAAGTTAATTTCTGCAGCTCATAAATACAGCAAAGCCAAGCCTACATAGGTATGACAAGGATATATTTTTGAGTGAAAAGAACCATTAACTTTCTTGCCATTGGCATAACAAAACAGCATCACTTACTGTCATGCAATTTTGTTATGCTTCATATAAAATCGCATAAATCAGCAACGCCACGAAGATTTGCCTTACAAAAAAATATATACAAATCCTCATAATGTATGATTTTTAATGCATCATATATAAATTAGCAAGAAAAATTAATCATCTTTTCAACTCCATTCATCTAATTACTAAATACTATATCATATAGTTTCTATATATTCAATAAACAGATACTGTACTAATTGCTTTATCGGCTAAAAATGCCTAAATGCATGAAAATTTTGCATAAGATAAGATTTTCTTATTGAATTAGCCATATTAACTTATATAATATTATAATATATTTTAATACCATAAATCAGGAGAGTGTTTATGAACCTTTTTTTGGCCCCAATTCAGGGTATGACCGATGCATGTTACAGAAATGCTTACGCTAAAATATTCGGCGGCATAGATGCATATTATGCTCCGTTTATCTCTACCGCTGATATGAGAAAAGTGAACATTTCATTGCTAAAAGATATACTTCCTGAACGTAATGACCCTTCAGTCAGGGTTGTTCCTCAGCTTCTCAGCAATAACGGAGATGATTTTATTTTATTTGCAAAGGCCATTTCGGATATGGGATATAAAGAAATCAACTGGAATATAGGATGCCCCTATTCGACGGTAACCAAAAAGAAAAAAGGAGCAGGTATTCTGCCCTATACTGATATGATCAAAAAATTTCTTGATATCGCATGCTCTGATAATTCTTATACCGTAACGGTGAAAATGAGGTTAGGCTACAAAGATAAAGAAGACGGAATTCATGTAATAAATATACTTAATGAATATCCTCTGGGTGGTGTTATAATTCATGCCCGTACCGGTAAACAAATGTACACCGGAAATGTTGATTTGGATTCATTTGAGGTACTTGCATCTGCATGCAGACATCAGGTCACATATAATGGCGATATATTCACATATGACGATTTTATTCGCATCAGCACGCGTTTTCCTGATATAAATAGTTTTATGCTTGGCAGGGGTGCCTTAAGAAATCCTTTTCTTCCTTCTGCCATTAAAGGCAAAACAATACCGTCTTCTGAAAAAATAAAAATGATACAATGTTTTCACGATGAAATTTTCAATTATTATAAAAACGCCCTTTCCGGTGAAAAGCACCTGTGTGATAGGATGAAAGAGTTCTGGGGATATATGCTGGTTCACATTGATAAAGACGGAAAACTTTTGAAAAAGATTAAAAAATGCAATACGGCAGCCGCTTACATGGAAGCAGTTAAACAGGTGTTTTATACTTCTTATACCTGGAGTGACACTCCCCTTAGAACATAAATATGAAAGTATCTATGCTTTAATATAATGCCCGTACAAAACTATATCCGGCATTATCAAACCTTATAGATCTATAAATTAAGTAAAATCCTCCTTAAATTAAAGGAGGATCTTTATATATAAAATATTTAATTTAAGGTCTTTGTATTCTATTGCTGTTATAGGTTACATATTGCTATTTTCAGCTTATTTATGGCAGTTAATTATAATTAAACAAATTATTATTTTCATAATTCAATGTAGTTATTTCTTACTGAATGCTTTCAAGATTCGTAAATAATGGTTAGCTTCACGCAGCACATGGTCGCCAAGTAAAGGATATGCTATAGCCTTAATTGCGCAATCAACCAGTCCCTTAGTGCCTGCATTTTTGAAATCTCTTAATCTTTCTGTGGCCTCCAGGCTTTCGCCGGTAATCTTAGCTAATGCCTGCTTTTGATCCAGAGCTTCTGATGCTTCTTTAGTCAATTTAAAAAATTCATTGCCAAAATTATTAGCAGTAGTTATTAGTTCAACTTCAGTAGGATCAAGGAGCCCTCGTATAAATACCGAATGTTCCGCCATAATCCTGTTCCAGAAAACTTCCTGTTCAAGCAGGTCTTGTTCAGTAAGTATCCCTTCACGTTTCTGCAGACTTGTAAGCATTCTTATATAAAGCTGAGCTTCCCTTAAAATATGGTCAATTAAAAGCGGATAGTTGGTAGTAAACATTTTACATGTAATAACATTGTTTAAGACATTGAATTTAAACTGTGCCAATGATGATGTCAGGGCTATAGCTTTTTGATTCAGACAAAAGACCCTTTCTTCCAGCAATGGATTGATGAACATACCGCAATTGCCGGCAATATTAGCCTCAGCTTGAGTTAAACAGGTATTGATTTGGATTCCGGTATAAAATTCTGAAACCTGTTCAGAGACTAAAGTCAGAGGTGTAATTAATTCTCCGGACATTAGCACTTCCGGGCTTATTACACCGTTAGATAAGGATATGGCTTCAGATAATAAACCTTCATATTGCAATTTAAAATTATCAGCCATTTCAGCATACCTTGCATCTCTTCCGGTAAAGCTGCTCTCTAAAAATATCGAGTGTTCCTTTGCTATTCTTAAGAAAAACAGGTTAAGTTCAAGGGATAACCGGACATATTCATCTCTCGATATCATACAAATCCTCCTTAAAACAAAAACATCCATAGTATTATGATATTAATGGATTACATAAATAGTTACTGAATAATTTATGCTTTAAGGAATTTTTTATAAGGTATGCTTTATAAATGAATATAAACTCCGGTAAATAAAAACAAACCCAAAACCATATTTTTATCTGTGTTTTGGGTTTGTCAATGATTTGTTTATATAATATTAAAATTCAGCCTTCCAAAGCCCATGAAGATTGCAGTATTCATAAACCGTACCAGAATCAGCATCTTCAAATTCTGCCTTTGGATCTTCTCCGGGTTTTAAATATTTAAATTCCAATCTTTTGCCTGTATAAAGTGCTATCCATTCAATGTGATGTTCAGGAAGCATTGGGTGCAGAACTGAACCAATGGCAACTTCGATTTTTCCGTTTTCTTTAGTTATAGCAGGAACATGTTTTTCTGTTGCCGCATCTGTAGTATTAGGCTCAAGTTTCTTCATCGGCTGATCGCAGCAGGTTAATGTCCCGCCTCCTTTATTAATTAAAGCTACCAGGTTTCCGCATTTTTCACAACGGTAAAATGTTATTTCTGACATATTTATAACCTCCAAACTTTATTTAACTTTATGTAAATTTTTATTGTTATCAAAACAATATCTGGCAGTATTTAATACATATGCATAATATGCTTTTATTATAGCTATTTTATTCTGGCAGCAGAGACGTAATTTATATAATTGTGTGGTCTCTTCCCCATTGCCTGTACTCTTAATCAACTAGCAAAGCTATTTATTTCCGGAGGTTAAATTTGATCCGAAAGATAAATAGTGACAGCTTAATAATATCCTTATTGAATCTGGCCATTCAGCATTTCATCTATTTTCTTACTAATCATTTATAACCCAAAAATTTATAATTTATATACAATACATTTACATTAATATTATTTATACCCATTCACTATACAAATAAACATATTGTATATTTATATTTTAATAAATACTTTTTATAATAGGAACATTGGTCTACCTTATATTCATTCCTGTTCTTTGTTCTATTGATAAATTAATAGAGACTATGATAAAGTATTAAAAACAGAGTTTTTCAGTAATACATTTTCAAATTAAAGAGGAGGTTTTTATGCAAAAAGTCATATTTCTTGTTGATATGAATGCTTTTTACATAAGCTGTGAAATGACAAGAAATCCTTCTCTTGCAGGCAAACCTTCTGCAGTAGCCGGTGATCCTAAAAACCGTACCGGAATCATTCTGGCGGCAAATTACGAAGCAAGGGCCTATGGAGTAAAAACTGCAATGGTTCTGCATGAAGCATTGAAACTCTGCCCAAATATGCAACTGGTACCACCCGATCATCCATTTTATGAATTTAAGTCAAAACAGGTTATGTCAATATTGTCCAACTATTCTCCGGTTATTGAGCAAAACAGTATCGATGAAGCCTGGCTTGACATGACCGGTACAGAAAGATTGTTCGGTAAACCTATGGATGCTGCAAAAAAAATTATGAACGAAATAAAATCAGAACTTGGGCTTTGGTGTTCAATAGGTATTTCTGAAAACAAGTTCCTTTCAAAGATGGCGTCGGAAATGAAGAAACCTCTTGGTATCACTGAACTTTGGAAGCATGAAATTCCTTCAAAACTATGGCCCCTTCCGGTAAACCAAATGTACGGAGTAGGAAAGAAAACTGCGGAAAAACTCAATCAGTTAGGAATACAAACTATCGGAGATCTGGCAAAATATAATAAAAAACAGCTTTTTGAAACTTTTGGAAAATACGGTGTAGAAATTTATCTAAATGCAAACGGTCTTGACAATTCTCCATTGCAGCCCCATATGTCAGGAGAAATGAAATCAATAGGGCGTTCAACAACATTGCCTGAAGACATTACCGATATTGAAAAGGCAAAACTTGTCCTGTTTGAACTGTCTGAAGATATAGGCATGACCGCAAGAAGATATGGCAAAAAGGCTCGTACAGTACATATAACCCTTAAATATTCAGACTTTAAAGTCGTAACGAGACAAACTACCATACAGCCAACCTGTGTTACCAATGAAATATATAAAGCAGGATGTGCTCTGCTTGACCAAATCTGGAGCCGGTTCAAGCCTGTCAGATTAATCGGAATAAGTATTTCAGGTTTTAACGATGATTGTTCTGCAGGGCAGCTATCACTTTTTGACCTCTTAGGTGATAATAAAAAGGATGATAAACTCGAACGTATTGACAAAACCATCGATGAAATACGGAACAAGTATGGAACTAATAAGATAAAACGCGCTGCACTGATGAAGCAAGAGTAACCATTCTTTTCACATCCGCTTCGTATAAGCTCTTGTTTCATCATCTTCCCCTTTATTATTATAGCATCCTACGGTATTTTTATAGATTTTACTGAACCATCCGATGTAAATGAGTCATCATTTGTATTTTTATCCATAATTAGCAATACTGTTTATTTCATTACATAAAACAAGAACTCCAGCGTTGGTTCAAAGCTGGAGTTCTTGTTTTATTCAATCTATAGTTCTTAAATATTTATAACTAACATGTACATACAGGCTTCTATTATTCTCTATTAGTCCATATGGAATACTTCCTTTAGCTCAATGCTTACTGGTGAATTATCGGGATTAGTATCCATTATATCTGCCATATATGACCACCACTTTTTCATCACAGGATTTTGAGGTAGAGCAGCGGATTGATTGTGATCCTTTAATTTCTGGAAAGCAAATAATGTGCCAGTCTCTTCATCCAGATAAATCGAGTAATCAAAAATTCCTGCTTCTTCAAGTAGCTTTACAAGTTCCGGCCATATTTCGTCATGTCTCTTTTTATATTCTTCTTCATAACCAGGTTTAAGCTTCATTTTAAAAGCTGCTCTTATCATTATTTTCACTCCATGCTTAATTAATATACTGTCTTCCATTCTTCTATATTGTCTTTATCAAATTTGAACGGATCGCCTAACATGATCTCAGTACCACCGTCAGCTGCTTTGGTAACTACCTTTTCACCAAGTCTGCCGGCAGTAAGTTTATCTCCTTCTTTACCTGTGATAGTTTCTTTTACTAATGCATCACCGCCATATGCAGCAAGATAACCTATGTCTATAGGATTCCACAGATACATCCATGGACAAATACCGCTTTCGATGAATGGTGCCATTTCTGATGGTAAGCCCAAACCAGTCAATTTAACTGTAGATTTCTTATCCTGCAATACCTTACCGGCAGCAAGCATTCCAACGGTTGTAGGAGCAATTATTATTTTAATATTAGGATCTGTTAACAGTGCAGTCGTTTCGTTTGTTGATTTGGTTGGATCGTCATCGCCATACGCAATTTTAACAAGTGGAGTATTTTTATACTTATCTTTGTTTTCATCAAGCTCTTTTTTCATCCATTCAATCCATAAGTTTTGATTCGTTGCCTGTGCTGTTGCTGACAATATTGCTATTCCGCCATTACCGTCAACCATCTCGTATGCTGCCTGAATTAAGCCGCGTCCTATCTTTTCAGGGTCAGCTTGCTGTATATGAACTTGTCTGCTGTCTTTATTTACTGCACTATCAAGTGAAAGTACTTTAATTCCTTTATCCATCGCACTTTTCAATGCTGGCTGCAAAGCATCTGCATCATTCGCTGCTACTGCAATCAAAGATACGTTTTGCGCTACTAGCTGGTTGATAATTTCAATCTGCTTTTCCGGAGTTGCTTGTTCCGGTCCCTTGTAAAGAGCTTCTGCACCGATTTCTTTACAAGCGGTCTCAAAACCCTCATACATTTTTTTCATGTACGGATTGTTTACATCCTTTGCAACTAATGCATACACCTTCTTACCATCTGTGTTATCACTTGATGATTTGTCTTCTTTTTCTGTCTTTCCACATCCCGATAATACTGATAAGCAGAGCACTGATGTCAATACTAATGATAAGATTTTTTTCATAGAGTTTTTCATAGAATAATGCCTCCTTTATATTAATTTGATTTAAAGCCTAAAGTTATTAAAATAGCATTTATTTTTTTGTAAAAATATTCATTTTGTTAAATGCTCTTAAACTATTTTTCAAATTTGGAATAGCAACTGCTACTACTAAAAGTGCTCCAATAATTATCATTATTGTCTGTGAAGGTACATTTATCAATCCAAGCCCATATCTCAGCAATCCTATTACGAATATCGATAAAATCACACCTCCGACTTTTCCTTTTCCACCAGAAGTACTAACTCCTCCAAGTACCACCATTGCTATTACATCAAGCTCATAACCTGATGCTATATTTGGTCTTGTACTGCCCATCTTTGAAGTTAAAAAGATACCTGCTATAGCTGCAAATATTCCATTTAATGTAAATATTATAATTTTAATCTTATCGTTTTTTAATCCTGAATAGCGGCTTGTTACTATATTGTTTCCCATTGCATATACTTTTCTGCCGAAAGGTGTCTTGTGTACAAGGTAAGTGAATACCAAAGCCTCAATTATAAAGAAAAATAGTATGAACGGAATGTTCCCGATTTTACCCCAGCCAAAATACTGAAACCAATCAGGGAAATTGCTGACAGCCTGATCTTTTAAAATAATGCTTGCGATTCCGCGATAAATAATCATTGTTGACAGGGTAACAATCATTGATGAGAGTTCCTTGTACTTCACAAGTATAACACCATTTATTAACCCGCATACAGTCCCTATCAGTAGTGAAATCATTATGGCTGCAGGCATTGGAATACCAGACTGATACGATACACCCATAATTACAGCAGAAAGTGCCATTGTCGATGCGATAGATATATCTATCTCACCAAGAAGAATTACTAACATCATAGGGAAAACCAGTATTGCCTTATCAAGGAACATTTGAATGGCACTCATCAGATTATCAAAATCCCAATAATTCGGAGAAAGTCTTATATTTATCAAATTGATTACAACTAAAAGTAATACCAATAACCATTCCCATTGAAATAAAAACCTTTTTAAACTGAACTTTCTTTCGTATTCAATATTTCTCACTAAACCTTCATTACTGTTCATTTTCACTTCTCCTCTCAAGGGATTTTTTTGTTACCCTTCTTTGGATGACTGCATTAATAATTATTGACAGTAATATGATTAAACCTCTTAAAGCTTCCTGAAAAAACGGTGAAATATGCATTAACGGTAAAGCGTTGTTTAAAGCGCCAAATAAAAGTGCTCCCAACAATACACCCTGAACCTTTCCAACACCACCGGAAATACTTACTCCTCCAAGTACACATGCTGCAATTACATTCATCTCATAGCCCGTTGCGGTTTCGCCCTGGGAAGCAGCATATTTGCATACATATAATATACCGCCTAAACCAGCAATCAATCCCATTAGAGTGTAAACCATAACTAAAACGCTTTTTGTTTTAATACCACTTACTTTGGCTGATTCCATACTATTACCGACTGCATAAATCTGCCGGCCTTTACGGGTATAATTCATAAACCAATATCCAATACAGTATATAATAATGGTTATCCATATCAGATTATTTATACCTAAAAATCTATTAGTGGCTATGGCCATAAATTCCTTTGACATATCACTTTGCAGAACCCAACTTCCGCGGCTTACCAGGTAAGTTATTCCTCTATAGACATTCATCATGCCAAGGGTTGCGATTATTGGCAATACATTTAATCGAGCTACCAGCAATCCATTTATCAATCCACATAACGCGCCAACCAGAACAGCAATAAATATTATTATCAATGGATTCAGGTTTTGGTTATTTTTAAGAACAGTTGTACCAATCATACCTGCCAGGGCCATCGTTGCACCAATTGATAGATCAATTCCTCCCGTAATAATAACCATCATCATACCAACAGACAATATTGCCAGAACTGCAGTTTCAACAAGAATATCATTAATATTTTCAGCTGTTATAAAGCTTCCACCGCTTCTATACTGAACAAAGAATGAAAGCAGTATAATAACAGCAATCAATCCAATTTCACGTATATTTGCATATAGTATATTTCGTTTATTTTTCAATGATTATGCCCCCCATCACTCATTTGAATTAGTATTGGATTTCATAGCGGCTTCAAGAATTAGTTCCTGAGTTGCTTCCTCACTATTAATAACGGCAGATATCCTTCCGTTACGCATTACAACAATACGATCGGCCATACCCAATACTTCAGGCATCTCTGATGAAACCATAATAATTCCATATCCCTTCTCCGCTAAATCGGATATTATTTTATATATCTGTGCTTTAGCGCCAATATCAACACCCTTTGTAGGCTCATCTAGTATCAGTACCTTTAAATCAGAATTCAAAAGTTTAGCAATTATGACTTTCTGTTGGTTTCCACCAGATAATGAGCTAACCTTATCGAATACGCTTACAGCTTTTACGGATATTTTTTCAGAAAGTTCCTTTGCTTTTCTTTGCTCTTTTTTGGGGTTTAATGTAAAGGCTTTCGTAAACTGATCAAGTGTTGAGATGGTCTCATTTTTATATATTTCCCAATCAAGGAATAGCCCTTGCTTTTGTCTATCTTCAGGCAGGTATCCTATTCCTAAATTCATTGCATCTAATGGATTATGGATATGAACCTCTTTATTTTCGAAAAAAATCTTACCTGCATTATACTTTTCGATGCCAAAGATGCATTCGCATACTTCAGTTCTGCCGGCACCTACCAAACCTGTCAAAGCTAAAATTTCCCCTCTATTAAGTGAAAAACTTATATCATTAAAGTATCCCGTCCTCGAAAGATTCTCAACTCTAAGGATTTCCTCACCCTTTTTTATACTCTTTTTAGGAAACACCTGGGTAATTTCCCGTCCCACCATCGCTGCGATTAGTTTCTCATTGCTTATTTCATTTACATCCCAAGTGCCTATATACTTACCATCCCTGAATACTGTAACCCGAGAAGCAAGTCTGTACATATCCTCAAGCCTGTGGGAAATAAATATGATAGAAGCGCCATTATCCCTTAATTTTTCTGTTATAGCATACAGCTGTTCACATTCTCTTTTTGATAGCGCTGCTGTAGGCTCATCCATGATTATTATCTTTGCATTTGTAGAAATTGCTTTAGCTATTTCTACAATTTGTCTTTCAGCAACACTTAAATCGCCCATGTTTTTTCTTGGGTCAATGTCACTGCCCAAACTCTCCAGCAAATCCTTGGCTTGCTTATGCATTTCCTTCCACTTAATTAACTTTAAATGTTTAGAAACCTTTTCATGCCCCATAAAAATATTTTCTGTTACGCTTAAATAGGGATAACAGGTGCCATGCTGGTAAATAGCAGCTATACTGTGTTCCTGAGCTTCACGGGGATTTTTAAACTTAACCCTTTCACCATTGAGGTATATTTCTCCTCCCTCAGGCTCGTGAACCCCGGTAATAATTTTAATAAATGTAGATTTTCCTGCACCGTTTTCTCCAATTAACGCATGAATTTCTCCACGACGCAGTTGAAAATGCACATTATCAAGCGCTTTTACACCAGGAAATATTTTTGTGATGGAGTTTAATTCCAAAATGATTTCATCCATAAAGAATCACCTTATTCTATGTTTAATACGAAATGCTTTAGATATGCTATACTCCGGTGCTTTTTATACAATTAATTCAATATTTTAATAAATATTAAAATATTATTAATGCTTTTTTTATTATTATGCCTCGCGTTTATATATGGTGGATATTTATTAACCAATGTTCTTGGAAATGTTAAATCTTGACAATACAATAAATCATGCCTAACTTGTTAAAATGAATTCTGTTACAGAGTTTAATGAAATGCTGTATGTTTCGCACTAAGTCCTTTACATTTATATTTAAAATTGTACGAAATCATATTCTATTTATATCTTGCAGACCTCTATTTAACTTAATTTATTTTTTATAAATTATCTGTTTACAGCATAACAAATCATATACATAATATAAATGCAAATTATTAAACTATAGATGTAAAAAAATAAACTTTTCAATTTTTAGACTTGAATTCTGTTGGCCACATTCCAGTTTCTTTTTTAAATATCTTTGAAAAATAATGAGGATCTTTATATCCTACCATCTCTGCTACTTCTTTAAACAGCAATTCCGGCTGCTCCAGCATTAACTTTTTTGCCATTCTTATTCTGTAATCAGTTAAAAACTCTGATGGTGACAAACCTTTATATTCACGAAAAATCTTACTTATATATGATGGAACAAACCCGAATTTTTTAGATAATAATGTATTGGTAATAGTTTCTCTGTAATTATCCTTTAAATATTCTTCTATTCTTTTTGCAACAGACTGATTATTGCATTTTTTGTTTTCATTACTGCAATTGTAAATGCTTGAAAATACATATAATAAATCATTCACAAGGGAACTTATATCCACTGCATTAGATATGGCACTGTAAATTTCCATTTTTAAAGTGGAAGAGTAGTAGCTTACCTGTGAGTTTAAAAATTCACTGTTATTTATAAGTCCATCAAAAAAATTAACAATTTGTATTTGTGTTAATCCGGCATCCATGAACTGGCTAAGAGTATTTTCTAAACACATCTTAAGCTGAGCGCTTCCTGACATAATTGCAAAGTTCAAGGTTTCTGCCGTTAACTTCATATCTATATTCATAGTGCTTATTTCTGTATCAGTCCATATTATCTGAGATGTAAACAGCTTTATTCCAACGTAAAGTTTCGTACGTAATGTCTTTAATCTGACCCCTATGTCATTTAAATTTAATAATGTGTTACTTGCAGCAATTGTTATAGCAAGATTACTTCTCTCTTTGAGTTTTTCAAACAGGGCGTTAGTTATTTGTATTATTCTGTCCTTTTCTTCTAATTCCACAGCTATAACCATCTCAGCTGCTGATTTTCCATTAAAGCAAATACAATTTTCATTCTGCAAAATTATAGTTCCCATTATCTGTTCAATATTTACTTGCTCCCAGAAATTTCTGGCAGGCAGCATGGAATCATCCGGGATAAGCGGAAAAGCGCCTGCACAAACCAAGAGCAGTGCATATCTGGTATCCTGAGCAAAACCCAGGTTATCTTCAGTTAAAACATTACCTGATATATTAATTAAATCTCTTACCTTCTCCTTTTTTTCTTTATTTCTCTTTAGTTGTATTTCATTTTCAATCTTAGCAAGCAAACCTCGTATTGTATCTTTTGATACAGGCTTTAGCAGATACTCATATACATGGAATTGAATTGCTTTACGCGCATATTGAAAATCTTGATAACCGCTGATAATGACAACCATTAAATCAGGGAATTTCGTTTTTACCTGCTCTGCAAGTTCCAGGCCGTCAACAACAGGCATTTTTATATCTGTAAATACTACATCGATTTTTTCTTCCTCTAAAATTTCTAATGCTTTTCTTCCATTTCCAGCTGTTGCTGTTACTTTTATATTATCGCCGTACTCATTTATTAATTTAACGATCTGTCTCATTATAGGTGGTTCATCTTCAACTACCATTACTCTAATCATACAATTTCCCCCTAATCGTTATTATAGATCCAGTTGGAATATTGTTTTCTATACTATAGTCAATATCCTTGCCGGTATTTAATTTCAATCTTATTATAGTACTTATAAGGCCTATACCTTCAGTTTCTAAATCCAGCATATTTTTATTTATTTTGTCCCAATATTCGTTTATCTTTTTATCTACTTTTTCCTTATCTGCACTGGTAAATCCGCTGCCATTATCCGCAATTTTTATATACCATTTTTCATCCTCGATACCAGCGGATATTTTTATAATATATGGAGACTCTATATTAGCAAATCCATGTTTGAAACAATTTTCAACCAATGGCTGTACTATTAGCTTAGGCACTTTTATATCCATAACATTTTCATCAGCCTCAATATAATAGGTTAGATTACTCTCATACCTGCCTTTCATGAGATCAAGGTAGCAAACAGCATTTTCTATTTCTTTTCTTAAAGTTACGCTAGTCTCCTCATAATAAGAAGTATATCTTAAAATTGATGTTAATGAATCGCATAATTTTACCACCTTGTCATTTCCGGCTTCACTTCCAACTGCACTGATAACAGCCAAAGTGTTATATAAAAAGTGAGGATTCATCTGCGACTGTAAAGCCATAAGATTTGCTTTTTTCTCAAGGGCGATTGATTCAACAAGCCTGTTTAACATTGCAGAAAATGCAATATTAAGCTCTTTTACTTCATCTATATTATAATGTGGCGTATCTGTTGGATATATATTTTGAATGTTAATCCTGCTGACCGTATCCTTTAAAGTAATTAACGGCTTACTAAGTTTCCTTGCTATTATAAACACAACTCTTATTGCCAGCAAAGTGAAACAAACACATCCTAAGAATATCATTACTATAAGATTTTTATAAAGAGAAATTATATCTGTTCTCTTTTGAAATAATGTAACAGACCATCCATACTTAGCAGATTCTTTGGTAACTGAATTCATTTCTTTCCGGCTCATATTGTCAATAATATTATTAAATACTTGATTTCCATTCTGATCGGTTATCTCCAGGTTAATCTTTTGAATATCGCTAAATTCAATCTTTTCAATCAGCTTTTTTATATCTTCCTGAACTTCTACTATTCCATATACTTCTTCGGAATAAATATTCATAAGAGGGCATTTAATTGTTATATATTGTGAACTATACATATTAGACCATTTATCTGCCTGTGGGGGCAAAACAATATATTTATCAGTAGAATTCATTAATTCTATCATGTCATAACTTACGTTTGAATTCCTTAAAATATCCTTAACTTTGTTTTTATCAGGTAGCGCTCCTGAACTGATAAAATCTCCATATTGATTATATACACTGATTCTCCATATTGAATTTTTGTGACCATTTATTGATGTGAGAATACTTCCAACGTCAATATTCAATACTATATCTTTGTCAAAATAATTTTCATAATCCTTGTTTTGCTGTAGTTGGCTGTAAGTATTCAGCAAGGTTGAATTAGTCATAACCAGATAAGCAACATAGTCCATATCATCAAGAAATGATTCCACTTGTTTCATTGTTTTATCTGCTAATTCCTGATTATTTAAATATGATATTTCTTGACTGGTTTGATAAATATAATAGCAAAAAGAAATAAAAAATATACAGACCATAACTATGATAACTATAGAATAGGAAAATACCAGCTTGTTTACAAATACTGATTTATTCTTACGCATTAGTCTGCACCTCACAATAATGAACACAGCCACTCTTTAATTTTATCATATATATAGATTTTGTCGTCTAATTCATATTTATGTCTGTTGCCTATGATAAATCTATTATATAACTCAGATTTACATTCAATATAAGGTATGTTATTGGACATACCAGAACTCTATCCTGGTGTAACATATAGTGCAGATTTTCAACTAAAGTTGATAAGCTTTCGCTGTTACTTCTGTATCCTAGAAAATTCATTTCTTATTTGCAGCAACATAGCGGCAAAATATAAAAGAAGCTTGACCATGTGTTATTTATATTATATTACATTACTTTAAGTTCGGAAACAAAAAACAGGATGAGTAATCCTGTTTTTTTATTATATATTTATTCTTTTTTAATTAATCTACATTTACGATTACGCGTTTGTAACGTGTAAGCGCCGGAGTACCGGTATCGGTAACAGCAAGAATTATATGCATGGTGCCTGTGCGAAAAACGCGTTCTGTTGGAACCGTAAACCACGCTTGCTGTTTGTCCGCATCATGAATTTCAACCGGGTTTCCGGTGCGTGCCTGTGATGTGGTAAATGTACCGGCTTCCCCATAATAGAACCAATTGTAACAAAGCTCGTCACCGTCCGGATCATAGGAACCTTCTGCACTAAGTTCAACCCTGTCGCCCGGCTTCGCATACAGTATATCCGGATGCCCAAGCTTCGGCACAGGAGGATGGTTTGCTTCAGCATAAGGTTTTATGGTCCAGTCCATACGGGCTGAAAAATCATTTTGAAAGGCTGAACGCCATCTCCAAATAGTAGCCTTATTACTTGTATGCCAGTTTCCGTCAACACCAAGAACTTCGTCAGCAGCATCGGTCCAGATAGGGCGTGTCTCCGGCTCAAGGAAACACTTTTGGGTAGGCGGTATGTAAAGTTCATAACGTCCTCCCCAACTGCCCCAATTAGGATGTTCCGGATTGCCAAGACCATTGTTTACAAGATACAGAAAAGTAGGTGTATCTCCTTCCATCAGGAATTTAACCTGTGGGTATGCTGCACCTAAAGGCCCCTTGCTGCGTATATGTTCATCAAGCCAGGGATTGTCAACAATACTGAAATCAGCACCTGTAAAACGGCCATGGAAGTGATCGCCGCTAATCCCGCTCCATGTTGCGAAATGGTATGCTCCTCCTGCATGGAAACCGGGACTTACTATATAGAACAATCCAGGGAATGTCTTACGCATCCACGGGCCTGAATCATCCTGATCTGATATGGCATAAACGCGAAGCCTTGAGACAAATATGTCAAGTTTTTCTTCAGAACGGGTTGCTCGTACCTTCCAAAGAGCCTGAGCAAGTACGTTAGGGCCTCCCCAAACAAGTACCCACAAAGGGCGCGGGTCATCGCAATCAACCGCTTTAATCAAAAGCTCGGAACCTTCTGAATCCTTTCCTTCTCCCACACCTTCCATTCCATAGAGAGGAATTCCGTCTTTGATAATAGATAACAGGTATTCTCCTTTTGGAAAACCCGGCTCATGCTGTTCCAGATTATCCCGGACCTGACTGTAGGCTTCAACTATTTCACGTATTCGCCATGAAGCAGTTTTATTTTTCAGGTGTATTGAAGTTGTTGCAACCAGGCCTTCAACATCCCAGTGGTTGGAGTATATAAGAAAACGAACCATGGACATGGCATCATCAGGTTCATTCTCAATATCAGTCAGTACAAATACTCTGGGTTTTATATATTCTGTATTTAGATTCATAGTTACCTCCTGGTGAGTTAAATGTTACCTAAAATTATAAATTTCACTTAAGGCAATTGCAACAACATTTTATTTATCGGACCTTAAAGAATTTTTGCGATAGTATGATAAATAAGGGCGGAATAAAGAATAATACCAAAATTATGAGGCTGATAGATTTATAAACCATCTTTATCCCCCTCCTTATTCCATATTATACTATAATATTTGCTATTTTTCTATTTTTCCAATACCCTGTCCTATATTAAATTTACAAGTAAAATTCGTGTTCCAATAAATTATTTAGTAATTATAAGAAAATCAAATATTGATTGTAAAATACAGGAGAGAAATTACTTTGTTAACTTATTACTATATTTAAATGAAATACAAAATGTATTGACATACATTGGATAATATTGTATTATTAAATTACGTAATTACGTAATTCAATAATTGTAAAAGGAGTGATTAATTTGGAAAGAGATTTTGGGGCGGAAATTGACTCACTTAGAAATGAAATGAATGAGATCAAGAAATTACTGCAAGAGTTTATAATTCAAAGTGTAAATGCCGGAACTAAAGAAAACACGGCTGAACCGAAAAAAGCGCCAGCGCGAATTCATAAAATGAAAGGTATGCACCCGGACCCTAATATTATGAACATTTTAAATAGCCTTGAAAATACTTGTGAGCAAACTAAACAAAGCGGCGCGATAACGTATTTAGGAGTGTATGAATCCAGCGGCCGTCAGTCTACATGGATAAGGAACAAGGTAAATACGGACGATTTGCTTGCTCTTATCGAAAACGGGATGGCTGAAAAGGTATTGAGCTGTATAGGAAACGGTGACCGTTTGAATATTCTTTTGCATATTCTGAAAAAGCCAATGACTGTGGCTCAGATAGTTGAAGAGTGCGGATATAATTCGACAGGCCAGGTCTATCACCATCTTAAACCTCTTATAGCCTCCGACTTAGTTACAGAAGATGTTAAAAATTCCGGAAGAGGCGTTTACATCGTTCAGCCTCACAAGGTTCAGGGGATTATTATGTTACTTGCCGGTATAAGTGATATGCTCGATCTAAAATATACGCAAACAGATTAAATGCTGATATTTCATAAAATACTGTTAAATTCTTTAAAGCCTGATTTAAAGTAAAATTTACTGCCAAAGATAATGCTTCAATACAAGGTCAGACCACTTCGAAATGCAATCTGTAACGGGAGTCTGAAATGAAAGAAATACGAGAAAACAATTACGGGCATCAGTATGTTGAAAAAATAACCAAATCAAACTTGGTTGGTGCTCATATCATAAGAACGGATATTGACAGCGGTATCGTTATTATTTTTAACGGCAGCAAAATAACAGGTGATAAGAAATCTTCACCTGTTAAAGAAAACGCTCCACCTAGCTTAAAAGCAAAAGGAACTGCCTGACAAATTGCCTGACAGTTCCTTCCTAATTATAAGCTTATCTATCTGAAAGTATCAAACTTTTAATACTGTAATGCCTTATTTTCCATAATAAGCGTTAAGATACATCTGCTTAATTTCAGACATTAACGGATATCTTGGATTTGCGCTTGTGCACTGGTCATCAAATGCCTGCTCTACCATCCTGTCAAGGTTTGCCAGGAATTCCTCTTCGCTTATGCCATATTCTTTAATGCTTTTCTTTATGCCAACCTTTTCTTTAAGCTCGTCGATTTTTTCAAGCAGCTTATTGAACTTAATCTCATCAGTCTCACCATCTATTCCTAAGAATGCAGCAATTTCTGCATATCTTTCAATAGCGTGTGGATACTGATACTGTGGGAAGGTTCCCATTTTTCTTGGATTGTCCGTCGCATTGAATTTCATTACCTCATTTATCAAAAGCGCATTCGCCACACCATGGGGCAGGTGATAAAAAGCACCCAGCTTATGCGCCATTGAGTGGCATACGCCAAGAAAAGCATTTGCAAAAGCCATACCTGCCATTGTTGAAGCATCAGCCATTTTTTCTCTGGCAACTGGGTCACTTGCACCATTTTCATAGGCGCTCGGCAGATATTTAAATATATTTTTGATTGCTTTAAGTGCATGACCGTCTGTATAATCAGTAGCCATCACTGAAACATATGCTTCCAACGCATGTGTCAGGGCATCGATACCAGATGCAGCTGTCAGCCCTTTAGGCATGTTCATCATCAAATCAGCATCAACTATGGCTATATCAGGCATAAGTTCATAATCGGCAAGGGGATACTTTATACCTGTCCTTTCATCAGTGATTACTGCAAAAGGTGTGACTTCCGAACCCGTACCAGCCGTAGTAGGAATAGCTACAAAGTTTGCTTTTATGCCCATTTTGGGATAGGTATAAATTCTCTTTCTGATATCCATAAAACGCATGGCAAGATCAAGGAAGTCAACATCAGGATGTTCATAAAGGGTCCACATAATCTTTCCTGCGTCTATTGCAGAACCTCCGCCAAGGGCTATAATGCAATCCGGTTCAAATGTTCTCATGGCTTCTGCTCCTTCTTTTGCACACGCAAGAGTCGGATCAGGAGATACTTTATAGAATGTGAAATGCTTAATTCCCATGCCGTCCAGAGCATCTGTGACCGGTTTTGTATAGCCGTTGCTGAATAAGAATTCATCAGTTACAATAAACACCTTTTTCTTGTCGTATTCATATTTAAGCTCTTTTAAGGCAACACCCAGGCATCCTTTCTTGAAATATACCTTTTCCGGAGTTCTGAACCAAAGCATATTTTCCCTTCTTTCAGCTACAGTTTTAATGTTAATAAGATGTTTTACTCCAACATTCTCAGAAACCGAATTACCTCCCCATGAACCACAGCCAAGAGTCAGTGACGGTGCAAGCTTGAAGTTATACAGGTCTCCTATTCCGCCATGGGCTGACGGAGTATTTATAACTACACGGCAAGCCTTCATTGCATCGCAGAACTTATCAAGCTTTTCTTTCTCCAGAACGGTATTGATAAAAATTGATGCAGTATGCCCGTATCCACCGTCTTTTATAAGTCTGTCCGCCTTTTCAATTGCTTCTTCAAAGGTTTTATACTTGTACATAGCCAATACCGGTGACAATTTCTCATGGGCGAATTCTTCTGTTGGCTCAACGCTTTCAACTTCACCGATCAATATTTTTGTGTCTTCAGGAACAGAAAATCCTGCTAGATTTGCAATTGCACATGCCGGCTGACCAACTATTTTCGCATTTAATGCACCGTCTATCATGATTGTCTTTCTGACCTTTTCGGTCTCATCAGCGTTCAGAAAATAGCAGCCACGATATTCAAATTCCTTCTTAACATCATCATATATTTTTTCATCAACAATAATTGCCTGTTCTGAAGCGCATATCATACCGTTATCAAAAGTCTTTGACAGAATAATTGAACTTACAGCCATCTGTATATCAGCAGATTTATCAATAACTGCAGGTACATTTCCAGGCCCTACACCGAGTGCAGGTTTGCCTGATGAATATGCTGCCTTAACCATTCCAGGGCCTCCTGTGGCCAGTATAATATCTGCATTTTTCATTGCTTCGTTTGTAAGTTCCAGAGACGGCACATCTATCCATCCTATGATCCCTTCCGGTGCTCCGGCTTTAACCGCAGCTTCAAGCACAACTCTTGCTGCCGCAATTGTACACCTTTTTGCCCTTGGATGGGGGCTGAATATAATACCGTTTCTGGTTTTAAGCGCAAGCAACGCTTTAAATATTGCTGTTGAAGTCGGGTTTGTCGTAGGTATCACAGCTGCGATAACTCCAAGTGGTTCAGCTATTTTCTTTATTCCAAAGGATGTGTCTTCTTCAATTACACCGCAGGTTTTAACATTTTTATAGGCATTGTAAATGTATTCCGAAGCAAAGTGGTTTTTAATAACTTTGTCTTCAACAATACCCATTCCTGTTTCCTCTACTGCCATCTTTGCAAGAGGTATTCTCTGCTTATTGGCCGCAAGTGCCGCCATTTTAAAAATTTCATCAACCTTTTCCTGAGAATATGTTGCAAAAATCTCCTGTGCCTTTCTGATTTCATTCATACGCCTGTGTAACTGATCAATATTTTCAACTTTATATTCACCTTTTTTAATATTATCTTTAATATCGTCAGTCATTTCCACTATCTCACATATAATTCCGTTAGCTGTTGTTTTTGTATTCATCATATTAATATCCTCCTCACTTTCACATATAATTTTCATGATCAAAATTAAACTTACAAACAGCAATAAATTTGATTTATTAACTGACCACTATCTTCACACTCTGTCAACAGGCAAGTTTGTTAAATTTTTAACGTTTATAAGTATAAATTATGTTAATTTTTTAACATTCCTGTACATAATGATATACCCTTTTGTTATTTTAAGGGGGGTTATCGTTGTGTGCTGCTTTGTTTTATATTATAATAGAGTTATTAATATAAATAAAATGCATATTAAGCATAGGAGGTATAAATTTAAGTTATATGATTATTAATACGGAACTTTACAGAACCTTTTATATAGTAGCTCAGGAAGGAAGCATTTCAAGAGCTGCAGAGGTTTTATATATAACACAGCCTGCAGTCAGCAGGGCAATCCAGCAATTAGAAGAAAAAAGCGGCTGCGCTCTCTTCTTTCGCACTCCAAAAGGAGTAAAGCTGACCAAAGAAGGTAAAATACTTTATCAATATATAGAACAGGCGTTTAATTTCATACAACTTGGAGAAAAAAAACTTTCGGAAATTAAGGAACTGCAAAAAGGAGAAGTTACCATAGGGGTAAGCGACACCATATGCAAACACTACCTTCTCCCCCATCTAAAAAACTTCAATCATGCTTTTCCGGGGATTCATATTCACATAGCAAACCATACAACTCCCGTTATAATAGACATGCTGAAAAACGGTAAGATAGATATCGGTATAGCCAATCTGCCGGTAGATGATCAGGGATTGGAAATTATAAAAATAATGGAAATCCAGGATTGCTTTGTTGTGGGTGAAAAATATAAAGAGCTGGCTATGAAAGAGCGTTCGATAAAGGAGATACTAAATTACCCAATATTGCTTCTTGAAAAGGAAAGCAACTCAAGAGTCTATATTGACAAATATCTGGCTCAGAATCAGATAAAGATTAAGCCCGAAATAGAACTTGGAAATTGCGAACTGCTTGTGCAATTTGCCATATTTGACTTTGGCGTTGCTTGCGTAATCAGGAATTTTATCCTCGACGAACTGAAAGATTCGAAACTGTATGAAATAAAACTAAAAGAGCCGATTCCCTCAAGGCATATAGGAATCATACACTTAAAATCCGTACCCCTATCACCTGCTTCCAAACGCCTCCTGTCATATCTGATTCCATGATGAATGGGATCAGTTTCAGGTATCAGCTTTGCATTTACCTTTTTGATAATCAATACTTCCAAATTTTTCTAAACTTATGTATTAATCAAATATACGCTAAAGTAAATGAAATCATTCTATTCGAACAATTCGTTCATTAAATCATTTAATATCTTTTTTCTTTTTATTGTTTCTTCCCTGTCTATTATATAAATTCCTTTTTCCTGATATATAACATCTCCTGCCTTTGCATCTTTTGGCAAAAGGGAAATATCAATATCCATCGTGGTTCTGTCCTCAAGTTCGACTATGGCATACTTACCCTCAATTCTGTCAATTATACCTTTCATATCAGCCCTCCGCTATGGTCTACAATTCTGGCAGGCTTTGTATCCTGCATTAACAGCGTCATCACTGGTAGTAAATTCCACCCGGTTTTTAGAAGCCGGCAGGGAACTGCAAGTATCTCTATGAAATACTTTTGTATTCTTATTCCCAATATATACGGAGCTTTTTTGCTTTATTGGTTCCTGCTTTTCTAATTCCGTATCAGGCGGAGCATTTTCCTTAACAGGGGAGGATTTTTTATCTATTGATATCTTGCTTCCGTCAGAAATTATAACTATGCTGCCTTCAGTATCGGTTCTTAGAATCTGTACACCCGTCGAATTTAATTTTTCTAAAGTCTCGGCATGCGGATGCCCGTATTTGTTATCTTGCCCTACTGATATAACCGCATATTTAGGGCTTACCTTTTTCAAAAATTGTAGGCTTGTGGAACTGCTTGAACCATGATGCCCTATTTTTAAAACGTCAGCTTTTACATCATACCCTTTAGCTAATATTTCATTTTCCAATATTTCTTCAGCGTCACCGGCCAGCAAAAGCGAAGTATTCTTGTACTTTATTTTCAGTACAATACTATAATTATTTAGATCTTCATAACTGCTGCTATTTGGAGCAAGAACCTGCACAGAAATGCCCTTATTATCATCAAGAATATAGCATCCCGGTTTTGGAGCAGTAATCTTAAGTCCCTTGTTTTTCACAGCAAGCAGCACATCCTCAAAAGTTTTAGTATTCGAGGGTGCATTCGGCATATAAACTCTGCCTATCTCATATGAATTAATAACGCTGTCCAAAGCGCCTATATGGTCTTCGTGAGGATGTGTACCTACCAAATAATCAAATTTCTTTATGCCCAGTGAATCAATATAGCTTATTATCGTATCCTTATCATCATTATTCCCTGCGTCCACGATCATTTTCTGGCCGTTAGGCAGTTCTATCAGTATACAATCTGCTTGTCCAACATCCAGAAAGTGCACTTTCAAATTACTGCTGTAATTTTGTTTTTCATCTGCCGGTTTTTCATCTGATATTATATCCGTTGCTAAAGCATCTGAGGACACTTTTGTTTTTTCAGTAACATTAGTATCTGCCGTATTAACATGCGAATTTATTGTCCCCATATTGCTGCATCCTGTTAGGATAAATATTAGCATAATTAAAAACGATAATTTATATTTCATATTCTACCTCATCCAATTGTACGATTTTTCCCTGGTTCAAATCTATGACCATATTTTATTTACAACTACATTTCCTATAATATTTCCTTTGCTAGCTTACTTATTGTAAATTCTTTGATTTTGCTTTTATTCATTTCTTTTTATAAAGCTTATAAATCCTATCTGCTGTTACAAATCAAGATAACTCATCGAACCGTTTATGAAATTTCATTTTTCTTCGGACTTAAATACAATTTATTCTATCAATTACTATCTTCATATTATCACATTTGTCAAAGATTGCCTGTACCGGCATTTACTTAATTATCAATACTTTACGTTTTTCAATTATAACACATATTCTTAAGTGATTTTTCGTATATTATCAAATAAAATTAAAGCTGTGCTATAATTTTAACCGCATAAAATAAAAACCGCCAAAAGCTTTTTAATCAAGATCTTTCAACGGTTTTTATTTAAAGTTAAAACAGTAATATTATTTGATATTGTCACTCATTTTTATTATAAAACGGATAACTTTAAATGTTTAAAAGTAACTGAACTTGCTGTAAAATTGCCTGCAGTTTTTTACTGTGATTAGAGAAATAACAATTCTTTATTAATTTAAATAAACTTATCTTAATACATATTTTTTATAAAACTTTTCTTCAGATATTACCAGATATTTAATACCTTCAAAAATACTAACAATAGTGGGAATTGCCGTCCAGCAAAATAAAAGATAAAAAATACCGGACCATACTTTTCCTAAATAGAATTTATGCGCCCCGATTCCTCCAAAGAAAATAGCGAGTAATCCTGCAACGATTTTACTTTTTTTAGGAGCAACATATGTAGTTTGGGTATACTGTGAAGTAACATATGTAGTTTGATATTGAGGCTGTGTATACTGTGATTGCGGTGATTCATTTTGTGTCTGGGAAGTATTATTTTTCGGTTGACTGACAATCAATTTTTCACCGCAATACCTGCATTCACTTGTATCCAATGAAATCGGCGCTCCACACGCCGGGCAAGTTCTATTTCCGCTCATAAGCATCTCCTCCCTGCCATTTTATCTTATATTTAACGCTTCTCTATTTATAACAAGCCTTCTGGTTTCTTCAAGCAATTTGTTTATTTCAGCCATACTTTCATCAGTTAATGCAGATTCCAGCATGGATTGCAAATTTTTCAAGTTTTTCTTTATCCTGTTCTCAATATCCAATACCGCACTATTGCCGGTGATTCTTCCAAATGGTGTTGAAGCATTAATACGTTCTTTCAGGGCTTTGAAGGAATTCTTTATCTGAGATATATCTTCACTGTTTTCCTTTGACATAATAGCATTTTCTATATTTAGTATCTGTAAGTTAATCTGGCTTTTTGAAATCTCTTCTGTTTCAGCTTCCTTAATATTTTCCGATTCACGTCCCGCAAAAGATACGATTATTGAAATTAAAACAATCAGAACGGACAAAATAATGAGCTGCCAAACTATATACCAAACAACACTTCCGCTAATCAAGTAAACCGAAATAATATTAGCCGCAACAGCATAAGCTATCAACAAGCTTTCAATTGCTGCCGTAAATGCAACTCCTAACTTTTTCAGCAGCATGTCCGGAATAAGGATTGCGCAATTTAGAGCTGCCAGACCTATAAGAAGAACAATTAGCATAAGGACTGATTTAACAGGAGCAAGTATTGAAAAAAAAGCAAAAGCTTTAAAAAACGCAATAATCATTGCTATATCAAACACGAAACACCCTATTAATCTCAATAATTTGGAAATCGAATAATTATCCTTATTCATTTTCAACCCTCCAATTTTGTTCCGCATTCAGAGCAAAACTTTGTACCGGGCGCATTCTCTTTATTGCAGTTCGGGCACGTTTTCTTTTTCATAGAAGCACCGCAGTTTGGGCAAAATTTCGCATTATCGTCGATTAATTCTTTGCATGAGTAGCATTCAATTTTTGAAACTATAAGTTTTTCGCCACAGTTGGAACAGAATTTGGTACCTTCCTGGTTCGATGCTCCGCATTTTCTGCAAGTTACTGCTGCAGCCGGCGTGTTAATTATACTGCCTGCCGCTCTCGTAAACGAGTTACCCACTGCCACACCGACTCCTGTACCTATGCCCAGACCTATGCCGGCTGAAGCCAAGTTTCCTCCTCCCTCGTTTCCGGCAGCGGTTTCCATAACATCAAACGAACGTTTTATGTTATAACGATTATCACCAATAATGTCAAAAGCAGCTCTTTCACCCAGTATTTCATTGATTTCCTCGAAATCTTCATCAGGGAAATTAATTGATTCAATAAAGAAATTTACAACATTTAGGCCAAAACGATCAAACTCTTCAGTAATTCGCTTCTTGCAGATATCCGAGATCATTTCAATTTTAAGGGATATTTCAAGAACGGATATTTTTTGATTGATAATAAAATCTGAAATAACAGTTTTAACTTTTGTAACTATAACACCCCTAAAATAGTCCATAACAGTGTCATATTTTACGACCTCGTTATCTCCTACAGCACCTATAAGCTCAGTTAAAAATACTCTGTAATCGGATATTTTTACACCTAATCTTCCAAATGCACGTACCCTCAACCTGACCAAGTATTTGGGGTCAACTAAACTGACCGGATCAGAGGTGCCCCATAAAACGTCCAGCTTTGATGTTGCATTTATAAAAAATAATTCCGCAGTGAAAGGGGTTCTCCCACCGAAGGGGATATTAATAAACGATTTTAAAATGGGAATATTGTTTGTGTTAAGAGTATAAGTACCTGCCGTAAAATAATCAAGAGCCTTTCCGCCCTTTACAAAAACAGCTACCTGGCCCTCACCGACAATAAGCTGGGTTCCGTAAACAAAACTATCTCCCGGATAACGATAAACCAGCCAATTACGGTTAGGTATACCATTAAACTTAACAACATCTATTATTGCCAAATTAATCTCTCCCTCTTAGATTATACCATCTTGATTTTTGTATACTACAAAAGAATTATGTCTTCAATTGTAAAATCAAAAATATCCCTTTATATCAATTATTAATATTTATTGTCGAATAAAAGTAAAGTATGTGAAAGGCTTGGTAGGAAATAATTTTTTGTTAAGCTTACAAACTTAATACAACATATTTATATAATGTTTTTATATTTCACACAATTATTATTCATAAAAATAACACTCACCGTTAAGTGAGTGTTATTTTTGATTTACATTTATATTTTTTATTTTATGATTTATCCTTGACTTCTCTTTTACTGCGACGTTTCCTCCAAAACGCGCCTAAGAATCTGATAATGCACCTTATAACACAAGCTAATATAACAATGACCAGAACGAGTACCATTATTAGTAAAATCTGGAGCAATAAAATTATTATATTTGTTCCATTGGAACCATTACCACTTATATTAACAGGTCCGTTTGGTACATTCGGATCATCAATTGTATTTATAGTAGAAAGATTAATATTAAGAATTCCTCCTGTTCGATTTGATTCTACTATATTAATTCTATATTGATCTTGGCTTGCCATATTAAGGTTTTCTATAGCCGCTCCGCTTGCATTATTATTTGTTATATTAGAATGCAAAATATTGATATACCTAGTGCTGTCGCCTCTTAATACAATTGTACCATCTTCTGCTGAATTTGAATTTAATATACTGTTATTTACAGTTACAGAACCAGAGTCAGAAATTGTACCTGAACTTTGCCCACTGCGAACCGCATAGCCTGTTACATTAAATTTACAGCTGTCAACTACTAAATTTCCAGTTCCGTAGTAATTTACTCCGCCTGCGCAATTTTCCAAAACACAGTTTTGAATCAATGCATAACCAGATACTGCCTTAAATTGAGCAAGACTATGCATATCAGTAGCAGTACAATTCATTATAGCAAGGTTTCTTGAACCTCCTGGAATACTTTGAACTGCCACAGTAGTATCATAAACTCCTTTAAAGGTACAACCGTTAATGGTTACATTATGAGGATAGCTGAATCCTACTCTTGGCGGGATCAAATTAAAATAAATACAATTTTCAGGAGACCCTGAAGTAAAATCAAAAGTAAAGCCTTGTATCAATAGAGTTTCCGGATTGTTTAAGTTTCCATTTCCATCAATAGTAATTGTATTTGTAAATGTAACAGATGCTCCAGGCTGTGGTTTTAAAACTACATTTTTATTCGGAAGCTGCAAGATATTTATCGGATCACTAACCGTTCCTGCTGCTACTTCAATAACAAAATTGGTTCCTGTCTCAAGCGCAACCGCATCTATTGCCTCTTGTACAGATGTATAAGTTCCAATTAAATCTCCATCTACTGTAAGTGTTGCAGTTGGTGAAGCAGCAGATACTGTAACTGGTATTAAACTGAAACTTAAGCATATAATCAATATAAAAACGCAGATACTTCTTAATTTCATAATTAACCTCCATATTTATTTATATTTACATAATATATATTATGCTTGTTAAACCTCATCTGTTCCATAAGATGGTCCTCTGCTGCTGTACATAATATTTTCATCAATCTTAAAAAAAGAGTATTCGTATAGATTATGTTGTCTATCTCATAATGATTATAAGAATAGATAAAATTAAAGCTGACCAAGAAACGATAAAATCTAAAATCATAAACTGTATTACATAAAATTTCATAAGATTTGACAATATGATTGTAACAATACCATAAACAATTATTACAATAAAGGCCAATGAGCAAGTATTTTTATAGTAAACGAAGTTCCTTCATTTTTCTCCAATCAGATAGTTAGCCACATATTTATGCGGTACTCCCGAAGAATTACCGTCAAAGACATACTCATAACAGTTATCAATATACCAATCCAGAGTTTACTTTAAAATTAATGCATTTCCATAATATCCGCATCTATCTTTTGAGTTTATTCCATATTATTCCATACATTTCAAGGCATAAATTCGACATTTCGCGCCAAAACCGTTTTTTAGTGATTTTTCCTATATAATGTAACGATAAAACAAAGTAACAATGCAGTACAAAAAATAATTAAAGGAGGAGCACACAAATGCTAAAACTTACACGTAAAGTGCTATCACTTGTGCTAATAGCAAGCATAGCATTATCAATGGCTGTTATCGTCTCCCCGGATACGAAAATATCAGCAGCGTCGAAAACACCTGACAATGGCTGGTATAACCTGCGTGCCATGAATAACTATCTTAACATCGACGCCTCAGGCGGTGCTGAGCTGAGAGATAATTCCACAAGCGGAAATCAGGCATTATATGTAGAAAATAAGGGAAATGGTCAAATAACTCTGAAGATGCCTGACGGAAGGTATCTGGGAATTGCTGATACCATATCAAATGGTGTTCGTGTGAAGGCTGTGAACAGCCCATATCTTTGGTATGTTTTCTCTGAAAACAACAACGATATCTACAGCCTTCGTCCACATACCAATCTCAAAATGGTACTTAATGCCTCAGGACAGAAAAATGTGGACGGAACTCATATAGTTTTATGGACATATGAGGATATGGACGCTCCAAACCATGCAGAGTTTCGGTTTATTTCTGCAAGTGCTATACCCAGCAAGTCTACTTTTGTGGTAAACGATAAGCCCATGTCTGTTACGGCTGCATACAGCATTAACAACACCAATTATTTGCAGCTTCGGGCAATCGCGGCAATGCTAAACGGGACCGAAGCTCAGTTTGACATAGGCTGGGACGGCCAGTATGCCGTGATTATACCCGGAAAGCCTTACAGCGGTTCAGTTACCGAAACCAAGCTTCAAACTACAATGAATATCAGGAAAAGCACCACTAAATTCAAATTGAATGATGAAATCTTTTCATTTGATGACGCAAAACTTATCGATGGAGATACCAACTACATTCAACTGCGTGAATTTGCCCAAAAGCTTTCCGGCACAGCATCTCAGTTTGATGTATACTGGGATGGCGATGCAGGTAAGGTGGTCATTCAGCCCGGCGTAGCATATACAGGATATGCTCCGGGAACAGGACCCAAATCCCCCAGTGCCGATAAAATTGATATGGCGCTTATCCCTGCAGGGACTTATATCACGGGTGGAAGATATGTAAACAGAGAGATTACTATTTCACAGTCCTTTTACATGGGCATATACCCTGTAACCCAGGAACAGTTCCAGGCAGTTATGGGATACAACCCAAGCCTCTTCCAAGGTACCGGTAAAGTTTCTTCTACTGACGCTAATGGTGTAACGACAATATATAATCGTACTCCGGCAGCCGGCGAAAATCCAAATAAGCGCCCTGTTGACAGGGTAAACTGGTATGAAGCCATAGCATTTTGTAACAAACTGAGCATAAAAGAAGGATTAACTCCTGCATACAGCATAGAAGGAGTTACCGACCCTGATAAATGGGGCAAAATTCCAACAGAGAAATTTGGAAGCAGCGAAGTTTGGGACAGCGCAGAAATCGTGCAAGGTTCTACCGGATACCGCCTGCCGACCGAAGCACAGTGGGAATATGCTTGCCGCGCTGGTACAACAACAGCATACAACACCGGAAAAATGATGACCAATGATACAGGATGGTATTCCGGTAACGGTAACTCACAAACGCATGAAGTGGGTAAAAAGACACCCAATGCATTTGGACTATACGATATGCACGGCAATGTTTGGGAGTGGTGTTGGGACTGGTATTGTGGCGACTTGCCAACATATGCGCAAACCGACCCGATAGGTCCCAAAGGGCCATGGATTACTACAGGCCGTACCCGTGTTCAGCGTGGCGGCAGCTTTGCAGAATCTGGTGACGCGTGTGCTTCAGATGTTCATTGGCATCTCTGGCCAGAGGATAATCGTCAGCCTGACAGAGGGTTCCGTGTGGTGCGCCCTGATCCTGCATCCATGGTTCACACTGACAAACCTGTAGTACAAGGCATGCAATGGATACCCGACGGAACCTTGGGTAAGAATAAAGTGGAAGGCTTTTACATGGGTACATACGAGGTAACGCAAGATCAGTATTATAAAGTAATGCGATTAAATCCAAGTGAATTTAAGAACGGAATTCATATTACAAAAGGTGAATATTATGGAAGCCGTCCGGTAGATAATGTAAGCTGGTATAATGCGATAAAATTCTGTAACCTGCTGAGCATTCAAGAAGGCTTAAGCCCTGCATACAGCATAAAGGGCAGTACCGACCCCTCAAAATGGGGAGTGGTGCCGACGAAAAAAGATGAAAATTGGGAGGCTGTGGAAATAGTACCCGGTTCCAACGGCTACCGCCTGCCTACCGAGTTACAATGGGAGTATGCATGCAGGGCAGGTACCACAACAAAGTATAATAGTGGTAGAGACGTGATTTCACTGGATAAGCAAGATGGTCTTTATTCTACAAAGGCAGGAAACATAGCATGGTACGCTGATAGCAGCAAGCACGCAGATGGCGTTCAAAAGACACACGAAGTCGGGTTGCTTGCACCCAATGCCTTTGGACTGTATGATATGCACGGAAATGTTGGTGAATGGTGCTGGTCTAACCCGACTGAAAAAGGGTACCGCATATACCGGGGCGGCAGCTTTATAAGCCCGGCAGATCAAGTTACTTCATCTGTACGTTTCAGTGCCGAGCCTTCATCAGGTAAAAGGTATATTGGTTTCCGTATCGTACTTCCATATTCAGATGCCTTGAAAAACAAGTCCGACGGACCGTTCGTCGCAGCAAAGGATCCAACAAAAATGTTGAAAGATGGCTGGTATGCTCTTAAGATTGTAAATAAAAATGTATCTTTCAACTCCTCAGGTGTACTCATAGTTGACAATAAAGACGATTCTCAAATTTTCTATATAGAAAACCTGGGTAACAATAGAATAACCATAAAGACAAAAGATGGTAAATATGTAGGTATAAGCGATGATATAAAAGCAGGCACTCATGTTAAGAAGGTGAACAGTCCGTATAAATGGTATATAACCTTTGATTCAGGAGGAATTCGCCCGGCTACCAACACCGATTATGTGGCCGTCGTAGCGGAAGGCAATCATTATAGCGCGAATGGTTCCAGCTGGGACGACGGAAGCAGGATTGCGCTGACTAAAAGGGTACTACCCGATGCAGAAAACCCTGAATTCGCTAATGCCAAATTTCAATTTTACACCACACCAGCACCTAAGAAATGAAAGGATTGATTAAAATGAATGGAATCAAGAGAGTTCTATCCTTTACGTTGATACTGGTTCTAGTTATGTCTTTCGACTTTTCCGTTGCCAGAGCGGAAAAGTCGAAAGACTATGGCAAGCCGCCGAAGGAGCTCAATATCTCCCAGGAAGAGTGGGATGTGCTGCGTTTAACAAATATCGAACGCGCAAAAGAAGGGCTTACATTGCTTGTTACTTTTGATATTGTACAAAAAGCAGCCCAGATTCGCGCCAAAGAATTGGAAATTTTATTTGAACATACCCGTCCCGACGGCTCATACGCAGATACAGTTTTTGACGAATTGGGTTATAAGAAAGGATATGCATTAATCGCATTTGCAGAAAACATTGCCTATGGCCAACCTACACCTGAATGGGCAGTTTCGGATTGGATGAACTCTCCGGGACATAGAGCCAATATTTTGGCAAAACATCTGCGCCATCTGGGCGTGGGACGATATGGGGACGGTTGGGCACAGGTTTTTGCAACCGATATAGGAAGTGATGCCGTTAGTATTAACTTTAACGAGGAATTGGGATATTTTACATTGAAGCTCAAATGCGGATTTACCGCATACGCTCCCTATGACCCAATAAGCTCACCTACTGTAGACGGTGAAGTTACCTTCAACTATCCCAGTGTGCTTCCTCTAACCGGTACAAAAGCACCTGCTGACGGATGGTATTACCTTCGTGCCATGAACAACTATCTTAACATAGATGCTTCAGGGAAAGCAGAACTGCGCAATAAGTCCGCTGCTAACGGGAATCAGGCATATTATGTGGAGAATCATGGTAAAAACCAAATAACCTTAAAAATGCCAGACGGAAGGTATCTGGGAGTATCCGGAAACCTATCCAACGGCGTAAAGGTTCAGGCAGTAAACACACCATATCTTTGGAACACATATACCGAAAACAATAATGACATCTACAGCCTTCGCTCCCCCGCCGATGTCAGAATGATGCTTAATGCCTCCGGCGAAAAAAATACCGACGGAACCCCAATAATACTGTGGACCCATGAAAACGTGAACGCCCCCAACCATGCGGAATTTCGTTTTATCCCAACCACGGAGAAAGTTACTGCCGTACCAAGCCAGACAAATTTTGTAATGAACGGCAAGCCTGTATCCGTGACGGCAGCATACAATATTAACGATAAAAACTACTTGCAGCTTCGGGCAATTGCTGCATTACTAAACGGCACAAAGGCACAGTTTGATGTGGGCTGGGACGGCCAATACGCCGAAATTATACCCGGAAAGCCTTACAGCGGCAAGGTTACTAAAACAAATCTCCAAAAAACAAACAATGTTCGGAAAAGTAACACAAAGTTCAAGCTTAACGGCGAAGTATTCAGTTTCGAGGACGCGCGGCTTATTGACGGTGATACCAACTATCTGCAACTGCGTGAGTTTGCACAAAAACTATCAGACACCGCGTCCCAGTTCAATGTGTATTGGGATGCTGCGGCAGGTCAGGCGGTTATTCAGCCCGGCGTGGCATATACAGGAACAGCTAATTGAAGTAAATTAATATTTTAATGGAGGGAATTTAATGAAACGTTTATTAACGGCATTACTAATAATCAGTATGTTATTTTCAGGCCACGCTTTGACCATTTTGGCGGAAGACGCAAATGATGAAGGCTGGAAATACGAAAACTTTGATCCTAATTGGAAAAAAGGTCTTAATTTAATATCCCTTCCTGCAAAAAGGAACTATATAGTTGGCGAGGATCTCGATTTAACCGGACTTAAAATTATTAATTTTCAAGTTGACAAATACAGAGAAATGACAGACTTTTTTAAATTAGTGTATTACGCAACAAAAGAGAGGACTATGAGTAATCCTTCATCAAAAGAGAGGATATTTCCTGACGAACCATTCAAAACCAAGGGAACAAAGGTAGTTACAATAAGAAATGTAGGTGGCGATACAATTGCGGAATTTACCGTTACCGTCTTTGATAAGGCGGGAACTGCATATCGCTATTTTGTTGATGTTCCAAGTGGTGCGTATTATGAAAATCCTGTCATTTGGGCGTCCAAATATTACATTACAAGCGGCACATCAATAGTAACTTTCTCACCGAATGATACCTGCACAAGAGGTCAGGTTGTCACATTCCTATGGAGAGCTCAAGGTCAACCGGAACCAGCTTCTCAAAAAAACCCATTTAAGGATGTAAGTTCCAAAGACTATTATTATAAAGCTGTCCTTTGGGCGGTGCAAAATGGTATCACCTCCGGCACAAGCGCCACTACATTCGGCCCTAATGAAACCTGTACCAACGGTCAGGTAGTGACATTCTTATGGAGGGCTAACGGCAGCCAGGCAGCAAACGGCACAAGCAGCCTCGCTTCACAGTATAACGGTCAATATTACACCGACGCCGTAGCTTGGGCAGACAGCATAGGCCTTCTTTCCGGCACAGGAAAAGCTTTCAAACCGGAAAACTTTACTTCCCGAGCCGATATTGTCACTTATTTGTATCGCAACGCAGGAAGTCCTTATGTTCAATATTGAAAATAGAACTGGAGATAGTATAGAATAATAGAAAAGGCTTGTGACTGTAAACGCAAGCCTTTTCTATTAGTTGTGTTTTTATAAATTTTCTAAATATATATCTTATATATATCTTGTAACAAACTTTATATTAGTAATCAATGCAAGAAACATCCTAAAAGGAGTCATATCTGAATTTAACTTTACATAATTGCGTTATATTTGCCAATAGACTATAAATTCATAATTATCAGAAAACTCGAATTAAAATGGCGTAAAATAGCTGATGAGATTGAATCTTAACTTAACAAATAATCATCAATATTGTCATACCCTGCTTTTACCCATTCTTCTTCACAACCATTTTCCAGTAGTGCTTCATCTATCAGCCTGGATATTCTGCGTGAAGACTCATATTCATCATCATAAAGCAGCATTCCCCGTATTCTTTCAAGATTATTCCAGGCATTGTTATCATTTAAATTATCAAGCAAACGATATATTTCTATAAATATATCTTCACATTAATTGTATATTTTAGTAGTTTTTATGTGAGTCAGCAATTTTTCAGTATATGAGAATGCACGTTTTTCAGCCAAGTAGCAAAACTTATACAAATTAATTAATGAATTTAAAATTGAGTGAACAGCCACATGTTTCATCTCATATGAATTGTTATGAGAAGGATAAACATCAATAATATAATATAGGAACTCCATATAATATCTTTTTAATTTTTCAATAAGTACATCTTTAGGAAAAACAAACAGTTCTTTAGGAAAAACATTTACAGGTTTGTTTAAAATAAGCGGTTTGGCATTTTCCCATATCCACATATTCACTTCATCATAATGAGATATTTTTTTATGTAATTTTTCATACGGTAATAATGAAAAATGCGGAGGTGATATATTACCGAAGTACTCTTTATAATTCGTATCCGATAAATCATAATACGATGCTTTAATTGAATGTGTTTTTCCGCTTTTTAAGAATTGTTCCTGAATCAATAGAAAGATATTCTCAGAGCATATAAAATATAATGATGCTATTTTTATTTTAGAAATGATAAGGCTTTATCTTGTAATAACATCAAAGAGGTTGCGTACAGAAAAGATACTAAACGAATATAAAAAACTGACTCTTAGAAACGGAAGATATACAAAATATCAACTCCTAATGAAAGAGCAGTTTTATAAAGAGTTCATGGAATTATAAGAATCAAAATAATAACCTAAGTACATAAAAACTGCCATATAAGAATAACATCTCATATGGCAGTTTTTTCTATTTGGTGGAGGCGAGGGGACAATTGCTCAATTGTTTCCAATTGATCTGACTATATCTTGAACTCGCGGGTGACGATACTCACCTTTTTAATTCGAGTTCCCCAGCGTATTATGAAAGCGAAAATTAAGGTAATAGAGATATACTCTCTGAGTTACAGGCAAACCTCAAATAATGAAGTATATACCTGTTCTCCCTTTGCGTTCAAGGGAATGTATCCCTCAAACAAGCTTTCATCCTAGTACATCATATGTATAAGAATGACTTCTACTAACATTTCCAAAGTCATTTCCTATACACTTAGATGCCTATAAGTCGATACAAGGCTGTTGAGTTTCCTCACATACCTCTCGGTATTGCCGTCGATCCAATGTCAGGTAATTTGTATCACTGTCCATTATCGTTACGGTTCCACCGATAAAGCTGGGTTTTCACTTGCAGGTCGCCCTGCAAGGCGATTCTTTTTAATCAGGCAAACTGATTATTGTCTGAGTCGAACCCCTGTCCGAAACCGTTTCCACAGGAACTTCTACGGGTGTATCCTGTATTTTCAGTCAGGTTGCCCCGGCCATTTCCCTACGGCGGACCCCTACAGGCAGGGTGCCGCTTTCGGTAGCCTTTAAATTCCGCTCCGGCTCAAGGCTACCACCGAAGCAGTTCTAGAGTTTGACCTTCCTACTCAAAAGGGCTGACTTATCGGCGCCGGTTATCCAAGGTGCAGCAACCCTGGGCCGACGTTAGCTGACTAGGCAGCTAAAGCTAAACTATCTTCGTTAGCGTTTATTTTTATATTCTCGTTTTTTTAAGAGGCCAACGAGAATCCTCTACCCGCTATTCCGGCTTCTACAATCCCGTCGAAACCAAATACGCCCCCATATTAAAATTAACAATGTTCAACTGGTATATTTTATATAAAACAAATAAAGCTGAACTGTCTTTGAGCATTACAGTTCATCCTTTTACTTTTATTATATACCAGCATATTTATTATAGTCAAAATAATAATAAAGTCAACTGGCAGTTACTGAACATAGATTTAATCTATCCATCAACTATATGCTTTTTTCCCTGATATATATAAAAAGATGGATTTAAAGCAGTTAACTTCCGCTATAAATCCATCTTTATCTTATGCAGAATCAATTTATTGAGACATACTGCTTTCGGCCATTTCACCGAAACACTTTATTTTATGCTCTTTGCTTAAATCATTCTTAAATATGACACTTAAAACAATAGTAGCTATTATCGATACAGGCAATGCTACAAATATCGGGTCTATCATCTTTATTGTCTCTCCTGCGGAACCCATAAAATATGCTAATGAATCCACTCCGAATATAGCTTTGCATAACAGCAAAGGTTTTGATTCGCTCTCATGCACAAACAGAATCCATATCAAACTGGTTACAAACCCCAGAACCATTCCCCATTTTGCTGCTTTTTTTGGCATGTTTTTAAAATACAGTGCACCTGCATAAATCGGCAGGAAAGTGGCAGCACATATACCAAAGAACAAAGATGTACTTGTTGCAATGATAAGCTGGCCTTCCTTCCCCATAAACGAAGGTAATGCATAAGCTAATAATGTGCTTAAAATTATTGCTATAATCATGCCTATTTTTGTCATGGTCATCGTATTGCCGCTATGTTTACCTGTTCCTGTCTGGTAGATATCCCTGCCTGCTGCCGACCCCATCGCATGAAATTGTGAGCTTAAGGTTGACATAGCCGCCGCCAGCATAGCAACAAGAAATGTGGAACCAAACCATCCGGGCAGGTATTTTTCTATGAATAGAGGAATAATATTATCCTTATTCCCTGCTGCTGCTACAGCTGCTATTTCTCCGGTATCCTCAAAGAAGAACAGGTTACTAAGTGCTCCGACAATGAACGCTACTCCGGTCATCATTATGATAAAAATGCCTCCGGCAGGTACAGCACGGTTTATCTCACGATTGCTTTTTACCGTCAGAAATCTGACTGCAAGCTGTGGCTGCGCAAGAACACCGATTCCTACACCTATAACAATTGTAGAAACCAGTGTCCACCAAGTCGGAGATCCTCCGGATGGCATAGAAGTCCATCCTTTAAAACCGTTTTTAACTAAGCCTGCTATTGAGTCCTGTACGGCAGGGTTAGAAGAAAGATCAGTAAGCTTTTCATGAGCGGTTATAACACCGCCGAGCTTCCAATATACAAAAGCAAGCAGATAAATCATAGCAGCAAACATTATTCCTCCCTGAAATGCTTCGGTGTACATTACACCCCGCATTCCGCCCGACCATACATAAACTGCCACTATCAGCACAAAAATCAGCAAAGCAATGTTATATTCAATATTAAATATGGTGGACATAAAATTAGTTGCTCCTATCATCACGGCAGCAGCATATAGAGGCATAATTACAAATATAATGGTTGCAGCAAATATTTGTATGAATTTAGAATCGAAACGTTTACCCAGAAATTCAGGAAATGTATGGGCATCAAGTCTGTGTCCTATCTCCCTGGTTTTTTTGCCAAAGACAATAAATGCAATGAAAATACCAACAAATACATTAAGAAATGTAAGCCAAAGCAAACCCATGCCGAAGTTTGCAGCAGCACCTCCGAAACCGACAATGGCAGATGTGCTTATAAAAGTGGAACCATAAGAAAGGGCCATAATGACAGGATGTATTTGCCTTCCGGCCAGAAGATAATCATTTGCGTTTTTGGTATGTCTATAGCCAAGATAACCTAAAAAAATACAGATTGCCAGATATAATATACATATTATTATCGTAACAGACATGGAAAAGCCTCCTTGAAATAATAATTATATTATTAGAAGAAAGCAAGTTATTTCCAGAATAATTGACAATTCGCTTATTCCAAACCACCTGTTTCATACAAATAATTAATATTGCATATCTTGCAAAAGAATCAGTTGATTTTTTCCTGATCTTCTTTATTCCAGTTTATAAGCCCATATACTATACATACAAGGGCACTTGCAATGCACAGTATATATGCGCTGAATATCCAAAAATCCTTTAAACCCAGCATTATATCCCCCCTTCTTTATACTTCCACAACCTGTTCCAAATAATGATACTATTACCACGCAAACTATCTCCACGATATGGTTTGAGGTTTTAATACCATTATTATGGAATATATAGGTTTTTTACAGGATATGGAAATAGTTATAAAATAAATTTAAATTATTTTATGCAACCTAGATAATGGTTGTTAATGTAGAATTGTAGGATTGTAGAAGTGTAGAATTTTAAGAAAATTTTGAGCTGTAATCTAAAAAAACACCTGATGGTGTTTTCACAGAATAACTGCAGTCACCATGCAAATCCAATAATCTATGAGTATAATTTCACACTGCTTGCGCATATCATTACGCTATACTGTAAGGGATTTGCCGTTAATGCCATGATCGAATGCATCAAGGCATATAACATACTTGCAGTTACTTTTTACATTATGAATTAACCATCCTACCATTCTACCATACTGCTATTCACTTTTCAGAAACCCACTAATCTTTTACATCAAACCATGCTACCATAAACTATCAAACCCTCAAGACCTGACAGCTATTTCAAATTAATGATTCCTTCATCCTGCGGTCTATTTCTCTTTTTGCCTCTCTCTTTGCAATGTCATCTCTTTTATCATGAAGTTTTTTACCTTTGGCTACGCCAATCTCCACTTTCACTTTCCCGTTTTTAAAATAGACCTGTAAAGGTACCAGCGTAAGTCCCTTTTGCTGTATGTATCCTATCAGTTTATTTATTTCACTGCGGTGTAAAAGCAATTTTCTGTCTCTTAATGGGTCTTTGTTAAAAATGTTGCCCTGCTCATACGGGCTTATATGCATCCCGCAAAGTATAACTTCATTATTTTTAATCATCGCATAACTGTCTTTCAGGTTAACCTTACCCTGTCGGACAGATTTCACTTCTGTTCCGGAAAGCACTATGCCTGCTTCATAGGTCTGCTCTATAAAATAATCATGCCTTGCTTTTTTATTTTGCGCTACAACTTTTATACTATCCTTAATCATTTTTATTAACCTTTAACTGTATATTTATATGAATCTGTGCAAAACTGAATGCCATTAAATAAATGTCCCTGAAATGTATATTTTAACTGTAATTATAAGTTAAACACCTATAATATTACAATATACCAATATACAGTGTCAAGGTAGGTTTATATTTCTGCCTGAATAACAGCTTGACTTTTTTATAACATTCCTTTATAATTCATGATAAATTACATAAAATGTGATTTTGTTCGTTTATGAGGGAGTAATTGGCACAGGGCAAAAAACTGTGTGGCAGAGTCAACATACTGATGCCTCGGCATCTGGCCTGCCTTAAACAAAGAGACTCATATAACGTATTTTGCTACGTTATATAAGTCTTTTTTATTTGCTTTATTTGGACATACTTATACAATAACTGAATTATACCGGAGGTTACATAATGAGCTTAATTTCATTAATTATCACTGCTTTTGGTTTATCTATGGATGCCTTTGCTGTTTCTCTGACAAACGGCATGACTGTTAAAACCGTAAAAAACCGTTATGCACTTAAAACTGGTTTCTTCTTTGGTTTATTCCAGGCTTTGATGCCATTAATCGGCTGGGTGGCAGGTGTCAGCTTCAGAGAAAAAATGTCAAATATAGGTCCATGGATTGCTTTTATTATACTTGCCGTCATCGGCTCAAAAATGATATATGAAGCCAGAAAATGCGACTGTGAAAGAATAGAAATTAAAGATACCCCCCGGGATACTAAGTCATTACTCATACTTGCCATTGCAACTAGTATCGATGCTCTCGTCGTAGGAGTAAGCTTCGCTTTGCTGGATGTATCAATAATAAGCTCATCACTAATAATTGGGCTTATAACATTCTGTGTATGCACTGCAGGTGTGCATTTCGGCAAAAAAATCGGTTGTATATGCGGAAACAGGGCAGAGATATTAGGTGGCTGTATCTTAATTCTGATAGGGATTAAAATTTTATTGGAACATTTATTGGGGAATTAAAGTTTCAGATTTAAGAAAGATATAATATTCTTATTGTACGTCACAATAACATATATTAATTTGCTTGAAGTAATAATTAAATTATTTTAATGTATATCTGTGTAAATATAAAATATCACTTCAAAAAATCAGGCATCCAATCTTGTTGAATGCCTGATTTTTTATACAACAGATTCTATTATCTGTACTGATACTTTAAGCCTTCTCTATCCGTACATGACTGCCTTTGCCGTCCTGTGTCGGCGGTTCAACTATAAGCCTGCGTAAAATCCTGTTTTTAAGTTCCTGCACATGGCTGATAACCCCTATTACCCTCTCAGTAGAACTCAATTTTTCCAATGAGTCTATTACAGTATCAAGCAGATTCAAATCCAAAGTGCCGAAACCCTCATCAAGGAAGAAGAACTCAAGGGGGCTTTGCCCTTTAAGCTGTATCTGTTTAGAAAGGGCAAGAGCCAAAGAAAGTGAAGTCATAAATGTTTCTCCTCCGGAAAGGGAGTTGACCATTCTGCGCACACCGCCATTAGCATTATCGCAAACCACAAATCCGTAATCAGGATCTATCTCCAGTGAATATCTGTACTTAGTCATTTCCCCCAGAGTTTCAGATGCCGCTCTCGCTACATACCTGAGCCTCTCTTCTGCCACATACTCTACAAATGTATTTCCTTTAAGCAGGGATCTGATTTGATCCAGCAATCCTGCCTTAGTGGAAAGGGTTTTATATTGTTCATTCAAAACTGCCCATTGTTCATTTTTCATTTTTGTAGTTCTGTAAATATTTTTCGCCACTTCATATTTAGAAATTGCTTCTTCTTTTTCTTCGGACTTTTGTTTATATTCCGCGCTTATTGCTTCCCATTTTTCATAGTCCATGCTGTTACCGTTAAGTTTTTTCAAGGTAATTTCTTTCTGAGCCTGTATATTCCTTTCCTTCTGCTCATAATCATCGATATCCTTTCTGACAGCTTCCTGCTCTTCTTTTGACAGTGCCGATGCTTCCACTTCTTCAAAATCCGCAAATCCCTTTTCTTTCAACATGTTTCCCAGTCTTATCCTGTCAGCCTCAATCCCTTTTTCAATAACATCTTTTCGGCTCTGAAGGGAAGTTATTTGCACTGACATGTTATTATGCGTTTCCTGCAGGGCTTTCAAACCGTCAAGCAACATCTTTTCCCTGTTTCCCATTTCATCAATTTTATTTTCTACAATTCTAATTTCATTTTCTATATCACAGTCCCCTGCTAAATCCCTGATTTTTTTCTGTTTTTCATCAAGCTGCAGCTTCAGGTTTTTACCGTCAGTTTCTGTTTCTGTCTTCTTGTTAATAAGCTGCTGCAAATCATTCTGTATTATATTAATCTCATTTCGCGTGTTGTTAATCATATCCTGAAGTTTATCAATTTCAGCCTGTAAAGATTCTATTTTTGAATCTTTCTCAGCTATACGCTTTGATTCAGCAGCCGCGCTTTCTATTTTATATTTATTAATAAAAACACTGTATTCTTCGCGTTTTGTATTATATTCATCACTAATTGATTTCAAAGCATTTTCAACCTGCTTAAGATTATCAATATTAACCTGCAACTCAGTCTCAATTCCTTTTTGCTCAACCATGCATGTAGAAAGCTTACCGTTCAAATCCTCAAGCATTGAACTAAGCTCATCGTATTGCTTATTCCATTTTTCTGTTTCCTGCATTTTACAATTTAGCTTGTTCTGAGCATCATTTATAGCTTTTTCAAGTTCGTTATAACCATAACTCTTTAAAGGTTCAGGAATACTGCTCATGAATTCATTAAAGTCATTTTGCATTACCGATAAATCGTTGTTAAGAAGCTTGATTTGTACATCAATATCCTTTATCTTTTCCCCAAGAATTGCACATTGATTCTCTGTTTTTCTCAGTAATTCATTATTTTCTTCAGCCTTTGATTCAGCAATGCTTAATTTTTGTTCCACTGATGATATGTCTTCTTTTTCAGAGCTGTAAGCAGGATTGGGATGATGGACTGAACCGCATACCGGGCACGCTTCTCCTTCCTTTAGGTTTTTTGCGAGCATATATGCGGCATTTTTTTCTACTAGTTTTTTTAACTCCTCAATCTCCGTATCAAGAAGTTTTTTTTCGTTTTCCAAATCTTTTTTAGCTGTCAGATCTCTGTCAAGCTCAAGGCGCAAATTTTCTGAATTTTTATTCAGCTCGCTTATGCGTGCCTGCAGTTTATCAATTTCATTCTTTCTTGAGCTTAATGATGAATATATAATTACTGCCTGGTTGATTTTTTCCCTTTCCCTGCTTATATCTTCCAGATTCCCCGGTTTTATATTTTCAAGTTCTGATTTCCTTTTGCTTAATTCATCTATCTCTGATTTATATTTATTTGATATTTCACCAATTTCATCAGCTTTTTTCTGCAATAAGGTTATTTTTTCATTTAATAAATCTTTCTGAGCTTTTTGCTTTTCAATATTATTTTTTATGTTTATTAGCTCATCTTCTAGCTTAAGGGCTATCCTTATGTCATCCCGATATTCCGGGCTGATTCTCATTTTTGCTATATTTTCCCTATTTTTAATTATATTTTCTTCATTGCTTTTGATTAATTCATTCTTTTTAACTATTTCTGATTGTTTTTCGTTTATTCTTTCCCTGAGGGTTATAAATTCAGTTCTCAGTCTTTTTAGTTCAATATCTGCCTTTTCTATGTCCTTCTTTAACTGAAGGGCATCATAAAGCCTTGTCCTGCGCTCAAGTAATTTCGGCTTTTCATTTTCAGCTGCTGACTTTGCAGTTTCATACTCGGCGTTTTTACTCTCCAATTCTGCGGTTAACTGTGGAAACACTTTTTGCAGGTGTTCAAGTTCTTTCGTAATTTCCGTTAAGGTATTAAGAGAAGTTTTATAATCCTTTATCAGATCGATTATTCCTTCTGTTTTAATGGATTTCTCCAGCTTATTTTTTTTATTTTTTATTTCCTCCGAAACAAGCTGCAATTCATGTTCCTTTTTTAAAATAACCTCTAGCTCATTGGTAAGCTGCCAGATATTCTTTGCTTCCTGATATATTTTGTCAATTTCATCAAATGCTTTAATCGCGTTCTTCCTTGATTTATCCGCTTCATTCAGCCCTTTTTCAGCAAGCTTAAGGGCTTCATCTGACGCATCCCCAAGGGCCGATAACGCTCCACTTACCCCTGCCAGTTCCGCCTTCAGATTTGTTATTTTTTTCGAAACCTTTTCGCTTAGCTGCTTGCCATATTCCTCAAGATAGAAAATCCTCTCCAGCATGTCCCTTTTCTTGGACTTTTCCATCATAAGGAACTCCTGAAACTTATTCTGGGGCAGCACAACCGCTCTTGTAAAGTCATCATGCTTAAGCCCCAAAAGTTCCTCGACTTTTGCCGTAACTTCCCTTGGTTTATCCGCCAGAGGCATATATCCGTCTTCGAGCACTTCCATAAGCCGGGCCTGTTTAGCTTCACATGAATTAACCGATCCTTTTTTTCTGGCATACAGCCTTTCTACCTTGTAAGTCTTCCTTTGATCTCCCCTCTTTAAGTCAAACACAAAGGAAACTCTGACTGTATTCATTGAAGTGTTGATTATCCCCTGCGTGCCCGATAATGCCCTGTTGACTTCTCCGTACAGAGCAAGTGTGATTGCGTCAAGAACTGTTGATTTGCCGCTTCCTGTCGGCCCGAAAATCCCAAACAATCCGGTTTCGCTTAACCTGTCAAAATCAATCTTCTGAACCTCTTTGAAGCTTTGCAGTCCTTCTATTTCAAGATATCTTGGCCTCATTTTCTTCGCCTCCCGCAGAAATACCAATTTGATACCGATTCTGTTCATCTTCGTCTTCATTTATAGTTTCTAAAAACACCTGCATAAGCTCATCGGATATTTCAACACCTGTCCTGCTTTTATAATAGTCTCTGAACAGCTCATCTATTTTTCTTCCTTCACGATTTTCGTAATCGGGCAATTCCCTTTGTTCAGCATTTATTACCGGTTTTATGCTGATAATACCCGGATGCAGTTCCCTTAACTTTTTCTGTTCCTCCATGGAAAAGGCCCGGTCAGTATATATTTCCAAATCCACCCATGCGTTGATATCTCTTTTTTCTTCGCACCATTTGATTGCCTGCTCTATACCTTTTTCAGCAACCCACTTTTTCAATGGTTTTCCGCAATCAAGGTATACCTCTCTTATATCAGCATCCTTCCCTGGTTCTGCGTCAATTATGTAAACCACTTTGCTATAACCTGCTTCAGAAAAGCTATATGCGAGAGGAGAACCTGAATAGTATGCAGGGCAGGGAGCTCCTTTTACTTTCTGCGCCCTGTGCAGATGACCTAATGCTATAAAATGAGCCTTTTCAGGCAGCACTTCAGGATCAACCGTCAATGCTCCTCCTACCTGAATAGTTCTTTCAGAATCGGATGTACTTCCTCCCCTGATAAAAAGATGGCTTACGACAAGGTTAACAGTATCATCTCTGAATTTTCCTGCAAGTTTGTTCAGAATATCACCTATTTTATCTGAATAGGCTTTTTGCATTTTATTCTCATCCACATCATCAGAAAGAATCTCTTCAAGCCTTGATTCTGAAGGATATGGAAGAGTAATCACTACTGCATTATGAGAACAGTTATCAATATGAAGCTCGATCCATCCCGGGCCGCAATCAATTATTTTTACCGTCTCACAGCTGCTTTTGTACTTATCGGGACTGCTTCCCGGATATCCTAGAAGTATAATGCCGTTTTTATATGCAAGAGGGCTTGCGGCGCATAACCTCTCGGGATTATCATGGTTTCCGGCTATTACTATTACTGCTCTCTTTCCTTTTCCGCTAAGCTTATCTATCGCTTCATAAAACAATTCCTCCGCAGCAGCGGAAGGATTATATGTATCAAATATATCGCCTGCAACCAGTACAAGATCGATTTTTTCATCATCTGCCGTTTTGCATAAGCAAGTTATAAATTCCTTCTGTTCATCAATACGATTTATCTGCTCAAGCAATCTTCCCAAATGCCAGTCAGATGTGTGGAGTATACGCATCTTCGCACCGCCTCCTAAATGACATGAATCATTTCTATATACTAAACTAAATAATGAATTCCTTTTTTGTTCTTTGCCTTTTATGTCATATTGCAGACAAGGCTCTCTAAAAATATTCTAACATATCCCATTTAAATTAGATAGATTTTTTATGTAATGTAATTTTTATACATTATTTATAAATAAATCTATTGTGCTGGTTGTTTTGTAGTAGAAACCTTGCGGAGAGGCTCATATCACCTGTTAATCCGAACCTAAGTTAAATGAATTCACCGTTTGAGCAGAATAATTTCATACTAAATAAAACCAACACAACAAGTTAAATTAACAACTGTCAAACAAAATAATAAATAAGAGCAAACTGTTTAGTCTGCTCTGCATGCAATAATTAAATATTATTCTTAATATAACTTGTATTCCGGTAAATTAGCATTTATTTAAACTCCAGTACATTACCGTTCCAGAAAAGGTATATATATTTTTCCTTTACTTTTTTGCCTGTAAGCTTTTCAAGAGCCCTGGAGTAATACTCTATCTGCAGCTTGTATCTTTCCTTTATCATATCTTCACCGCCTTGAGGAACATAATCTGTCTTGTAGTCGATCAGCACAAGACCATCATCCTCCTCAAAAAAGCAGTCTATTACCCCTTGAAGCAAAGTAATTTCACCCTCATATACATCATCCAGCCCGTCTGTAAATTCGCTGCTGTCAATTTCTATGCAGAACGGCACTTCGCGGTATACTTTGCCGCTTGCGCACATTCTCCTGCCCAAATCCGAATCAGCGAATTTACAGATACGGCTTATATCCACGCATGCAGCTTGCTGAGCTGTAAGCAGCTCGCTTTGCTGCATGCGTTCAATCTGTGCAGCAATATTTTGTTCAGTCAGGGGACTGCACAAATCAAGATGCTGCATGACAAAGTGCAGCGCCGATCCCGCTTCAGCAGCACTCAAGCCTGTATCTTCCTGCAGGAAGGCAGGCTTTTTGATTAATGCTGAAGCGTATGCCGCCGCTGCTGATAATTCTTCGGCAGTCTCGGCTGCAAAACGCTTTTTCAGCTCAGTAACAGATACCTTCACCGGTATTTGGGAAGCTTTTTTATACTTGTATTCCCATTCCAGCCTTCTGCATATTTCATCTGAGAATTCGCTGCAAAAGCTGTCTTTGCCTGCTGCATCCATCCATACAGGCAATCCCTCTTCCTGTTTTTCCTCCTTTGTATTATCAGAAATAATATCATTTCTTTCCCAGAATATAACTCCCCATTCCGAAGGGTCATCTATGAGGGCACCTTTGAAATCATCAAGTCCTGCCGATTTCCTCAAACAGTGGTTTTTCTTATGCCTTATAAGCGCAGGCAGAATCCAGTCCAAATAATTAGACGCTTTTAACATATCATAGGCAGGCAGTTTTTGATCCTTCACATTTGCAGCACTGCCCCATTTTAACAAAGACTTGTCCAGATTTTTAACAGATCCGGTTATTATAAGCTTTTCCCTTGCTCTCGTTAAGGCTACGTACAATATACGCATTTCTTCCGAAAGGCTTTCATTTTTTATCCTGCTTCTGATTGCCTGTTTGGCCGCAGAAGGATATGCTATACGTTTCCGGTAGTCTACATAATCAGGGCCGAATCCAAGATCCTGATGGAGAAGTATGCTTCTGTTCATATCCTGAAGATTGAACTTCTTGCCGCATCCTGCGACTATCACTACAGGGAACTCAAGGCCCTTGCTTTTATGTATGCTCATTATCCTCACTACATTTTCATTCTCACCAAGTATTTTGGCACTTCCCATATCCCCTCTGCTATTTTTTAATTTATTGATAAAATTGATAAAGTTAAAAAGCCCTTTATAGCTTGTCTGCTCGTACTGCCTTGCCCTTTCAAACAATATCCTTAAATTTGCCTGGCGCTGTTCTCCCTCAGGCATTGCACCAGCAAAGCTGTAGAATCCCGTTTCGCCGTAAAGATACCATATAAGCTCGTCTACCGGCATATAGACAGCTTTGTCACGCCATTCCTCAAGCTTTTTTATAAAGTTCGCTGCTTTTGTGGACAGCTCACCTTCGTTTTGCTCTGCAACCGTTTTCAATGCATCATATATAGATGCATTCCTGTTTGCAAGCCTGATATCCGTCAATTCTTCCGGTGTCAGGCCTACTATCGGCGAACGCAGCACAGCCAGCAAGGGTATATCCTGAACGGGATTATCTATTATTTGCAGCAACGAAAGCATTATCTGTATTTCCACTGTCTTAAAGAATCCCGTGCCTGAGTCTGCATATGCCGGTATGCCCTGAGCTGACATTTCCTCCATAAACGTATCCGTCCAATTACGGGTACTTCGCATCAATATTACTATATCCCTATATTCCACCGGCCTGTAATCTGATATGGTTTTGTCATAAATCATGAAGCATTTTCCGTTCCCATCCTTATTTACAAGTTCTTTAATCCTATTGATAATTACCCTCGCTTCACACTGAACAGAGTCTAACTGTTCTTCTTCCGCGTCAGAACTGTCATCCGTATCATCAGTTTCTTCTTCAAAAATAATTTTTTCCGATTCACCATCTTTTGTATCAATAAGATGTAACTCCACCGGACCTCCTGTAATACAATCATCTTCACTGCAATTTTTATAATCCGCACCCGGATTCAATTCTTCATTTTCGTCATAATCAAGTTCTCCCGCGTCTACAGACATTATCTGCCTGAAAATATAGTTAACGCTGTCGATTACTTCCTTTCTGCTTCTGAAATTTTTATACAACAGTATTTTCCTGAATTTATCCCCTTTCTCCATGGAATAACTGTTATATTTGTCCATGAAGAGCTCAGGTCTGGACTGTCTGAACCTGTATATGCTTTGTTTAACGTCTCCTACCATAAATACATTTGGAGTTCCGGACTCTGTCTTAGATACCATTTTTACTATCATTTCCTGTACCATATTGGTATCCTGATATTCATCAACAAGAATTTCAGCAAACTTCTCCCTTAAAGCAATGGCTGTTTCAGTCGGGTATATCCTGCCTGTATCGTCTTTATGCATCAGAATTCTCAGGCATAAATGCTCCAGATCGTTAAAATCAAGGAGAGACCTGGCTTTTTTCTTTTCATTGTATCTTCTTTCAAACTCCAGAACCAGATCAGCAAGGCATTTAGTCAATGGATACAATAACCTCAGGTTATTTGCCATGCTTTCCGAATCTCCCCAGAACATGTTTTCCGCAAATTTTTTCATATTGCTCTTAACTTCATCCCTTGCCGATTTAACAAACTCCTGAACACTTTTATCGGCATCTTTCCCGCTTCTTGGAAGGCGTGCAAATTCGAAGCTGCTGATAATATCCTTTATTTTATTCCATTTGTTTTCCGATTCATTCCTGCATACATCCAACAGCTTCTTTAATGTACGCATCTCATCTTCAAACACTTGTATATATGAATCCAGCCCCTGTGCATTATTTATGGCTGACAGCGCGTTTCGGTACAGGTTTAAAAGCCCTTCCAACTGAAGCTCCAGGTTTTTGGTTAATTCCTTTCCCCAGGGCGTTTCTGCAAAATCACACTTTTCACTTATGTCGAAATATTCGAGATGTTCTTTTAGCCACTCATCAGGCCACGGGCTGCTTTGCACAAATTCGTAAAGAGTAAGCACCATATCCTGTATGGCACTGTCATCCCTATTGCTTCCGTAGCTCTCTAAAAGGTCATAATAATGTTCAAACCCTTCCTCATTTTCATAAATATCGTCAAACAGCTCATCCATAGCTTCCATCTTCAGCAGTATTGTTTCAGTTTCATCAGCTATACGGAAGTCCGGATCAAGATCTATTAAATGAAAATTGTTTTTTATAACATCGAGGCAAAATGAATGCATGGTAGTTATATTTGCCTTGTTTAACAGAGTAAGCTGCCTTTGAAGCAATTTTGAATTTGAATTGTTTTCCAGCTCTTTTGAAATGGCATCAGCTATCCTTTCCTTCATCTCCGTGGCAGCAGCGTTTGTAAAAGTTACTACAAGCAGATTATCTATATCTACAGGGTTTTCTTCCGAAGTTATCTTTTTTATTATCCTTTCCACCAACACAGCTGTTTTTCCGGCTCCTGCGGCGGCAGCAACCAGCAAATTGCATCCGCTTTCGTTTATAGCTTCCAACTGTTCATTTGTCCACTTATTGCCGCTCATTTACTTTCACCTCTTTCCTGGCTATGCTGTCATCCACAGTTCCTATATTACTTGATTGAGCCTTTTGCTGCTTTACAACTTCGCTTCTCATCAATTCCCATATTTCATCATCGCTTTTTTCTGCAAGTATCCTGTACTCATTTCCTTTAAGTGCGAGGTCAAACTGGCATACCGCATCGTATCCGCAGTATACGCAGGGTGTCATCTTTTTTTTCTTGTATGGCTTTATGGATACATTGCCTCTTAGCATATCTTCGCACATTTTTCTAAGGATAATCTTTGCATAATTTCTTAATAGGTCAAACTGTTCCAAAGTAGCTGAAGATGACCTTCCAAGGCTGCCATCCTTATTTATCCTTGCAGGTATTATCAATGAATCACCTTCTATACCCTTATCCATCTCCTTAATCAGCTTTACATCCGCAAGCAGTAATCCCTTCATCTTCAATTGCTTCATTATGGCCTTTTCAATATCTTCTTCCTTCAATTCCCTGCTTCCCTTTACTATCGGATCATCAATTTTAAAATACAGCATACCTCCCGGAAGCAAAGGTTTTTGCAGCTTTTCATTGTCGCTTTCCCATATGGCATCAAGGTAAGTTATTAACTGTATCTGCATGCCATAATATACATCAGCCAGTTTGAATGCCTTAGCGCCGGATTTATAGTCAATTATCCTGAGATAAGTACCGTCATCGCTTTTTAAAGCATCCAACCTGTCTATCCTTCCTGTAAGATAAATTTCTTCGCCACCGCTTAATTCTATTTTGATAGGAGGATAATCACCATTATCGCCAAAGTCGATTTCATAGCCCACAGGCTCGAAAGAACTGCGTTTTAATTGTTCCACTATCACCCAGACTGCTCTCGACAATACTCTTTTTAATCGTTCTATAAGCTTTCTGTTGCGCTTTGAACTGTTTAATATGAAATTTTCTTCTTTGTTTAAAATATCATCTGCAATTGCTGATATTTGTTCATCGCACCACTCTTTTTTCAGGTCTTTCCATGACAATCCTTCATTTGCTGTTTTCAACGAAAACCTTTCAATAACTTCATGCAGAAAAGTTCCTACATCAGGCATTTCAAGCCTGAATATTTTTCTTTCCCTTGCATTAAGCCCATATTGCATGTAATATGCAAAGGGACAAGCAGCATATTTTTCAAAGCGTGAAACACTGGCACGAAACGATTTCCCATACAGTGTTCTTGCCTTATTTTCATCCATATAATGAATATTGCTGGTATAGCCTAATGCTGCTTTTATGCTTTCACATTTAATCTTCCATTCATCCTGGGAAGAGAACCATTTATATGTATCACGCCATAAAGGGCTTATATCAGTTCCAATACCGCTGTTCCTTATTTGCGAAGCAAGCATGTTAAAAGCAGGTATTTTTGCTGAAATAAAATTAAGATAATCTTTATCATCCCTGCCGGGTACTATATTGCTGCTTTCCTTCAAAGCAGGAAAGATTTTTTTGATTCTTTGTATTACAATGGAGGGACGCATCGTTTTCCCTTCACTGTCCGCTATAGAATAACTAAGCCTTAAATAGTCGCTTCCTGAAGTTAAGGCGGTATAAATCATATACTGCTCCTCAAAAGCCTTGGATCTTGTATCGCTGGCAATTTCAACTCCGTTTTCCATCATGGACAGCCTGTCGCTGTCAGATAATAACCCTTCATCTGAACCCTTTGATGGAAATATTCCGTCATTAACTCCAATTATGTACAATGCTTTTACTTCATGGCTTTTTGACCTTTCCAAATTCCCCACGATAACCTGATCCAGTGAAGGAGGTATAAGACCAATTTTATATTCTGACAAGGCCATCTTAAATATATCTGCAAACTTCTCTACGGTCATTTTTTCATCGCCGGATACTTCAACAATTTTGTCCATAACTTCCATCAGGATATTCCACACCTGGCTGTACTCATTGGCAAGATTAATCTGTCCCTGTTCTCTGAGTTTGTTTATCAAATCTTCAAGCCTGTTATGTACATTTATATCGCAAAGAAATTCATATAAAGCTGTACATATTTCTCTGTTCTTTACTGCTCCTTTTGTCTTTTTACGGAATTCAATCAGCGGATGAATTATCTTTCTTCTTGTTTTATTTATCTTTGCAAGTATATCGCTGTCTTCTCCTTCTTTCCTTCTGTCAGGCAGAGCACCTCTATATTTCCAGTCTTCATCCTGGGTCCACCTGCTTCCACGAATTCCGGCAGCAAGCACATAGTTCTCAATTATGTCTATATCGCTCCTGTCAATTCCCGTGAGATTGCTTTTCAGATATCTGAAAACAGCCTCATATGACCAGTTGTTAGTGAAAATCTCAAACATGGATAATATCATGCGCAATAGAGGATGATCTGATATGTCCCTGTTTTTATCGATAAAATATGCTATCCCGTATTCATTAAATACAGCTCTTATAATGCTTTCATATATATCAAGATTACCACAAATGACAGCAATATCCCTGTATCTGAAACCTCTGTCCCGGCACAGTTTCAATATATCTCGTGCAGTGGACTCAATTTCGGCAAATACATTTACAGAAGAAAACAGACTGATGTCTTTTGTAGGTTCTTCATACTTCCCACATGGAAAAGCAAAAAAGTTCTTTTCAAGATGTGCGATTTCTCTGCTGTTTCCGAATCTGTACGGAGGCTCATCATTTTTATCCAATATTACAGGTTTTTCAATATCTATACCATTTTCTCCGGCTATTTTCATGAGCTTGTTTATGGCTTTTTTTACCGAGTAAAAAACATCAGTACAGTCATAACATTTGTCGTCCTGAAGACAGTCCGTACAAAAACTGATATTTACTCTTGAAGCTTTCTTTAATAATGCCGTTATTACTGCATATTCCTGAGGGGTAAAACCTGAAAATTCATCTATCCATATTTCAGCTCCGTCAAATTGTTTACTGGCATCGAGTTTTTTTGCAAGTATTGTAAGGTCATCGTCCGCGTCCCTGTACTTTTCCTTTATCTGTCTTTCATATTCGGTATAAACAGCATTTAATTCCGTCAGCTTTTTCTTTAGAGCTTCACTTTTTATATTATCCCGCAGAATGTTTAAATCCTCAGGAGTGACATTATAGCGTTTAAACTCGGTTATTAGGTTGCATACTTCATTTGCAAAGCCCTGTTTTTTAGAAGCCAGCGAATATACTTCAAAGCTGTCTTTTAATTTTTCGATTATCCTGTATATAATCATGCATTTGCTTGCCTGATTAAGATAAGAAGAAGTTATGCCGCCGACTTCATTGAATACCCTGTAGGCCATACGTTTGAAACTCAGTACATCAGCCTGCAAAGTGCCTTTATTCTCCATTATATGTACAAGGTTCTTTTCCGCTTGCAGAGAATACTGTTCAGGAACCAGAAGGACAAGCTTGTTTTTTTGTCCCGCTTCTATTCTCGATTTCATGTCATATAAACAAAAACGGCTTTTGCCGCTTCCGGCCCTGCCGTATATAAACTTTAAACTCATATCATTCCTTCCTTATATTTATATTTGTTATGTTTACTGCTTTTCATCATTGCAGATACTTAAAATTCCATCTATTTTTTTTATTAATCTGTTCAGTATCTCAAAACATCCTGTACATCTTCTTTGCTTATTTTCAAAGGGTCTTTTGAAGGATATCTTGTCTCTATGTAAAAAGTATTTACAAAAGCCATATCTTTCAGAAAACTACTGAAGCTCTTGTCAAATACCATAATTTTCTTGCACAATTTTACAAGATTATGCCCTTCCTGAAGCTCACCGGTTGCATATATAATATAGCCCTTCAGATATTTTCTATAGCCTGCTGACAATGAAAACATACTATTTCATAATCAGCATCATGTTCATATAAGATTTTTGCCCCTTTAATATCCTTATGAGCCATATCAAACCATTCATTGAGGTTTTTGGTATCAACCAATAAGTTTCACTCCTGTCTTATTGATGATGTGGGCAAAACTGCTTTTTCATCTTTATATTTAAGCCATTCGTAAGGTGTATAGACAACAATATCCAAATCAGTATCGCAATTTATGCTTACCAGCAACTCATTAATCAATTTTCTCTTTTTATCTGTGTCTATTATAATACAAATATCAATATCGCTATGTTTACTTACTCTGCCTTTTGCATATGAGCCAAAAAGTATTATATCCTCAGGATTACACAGCTTAAGTATCTGGCTTTTTATATTTTCAATTTCCCTGTCATATGGGCACATATTTTATCACTTTCCGATATGGAGAATAAATTGTATTTTTGTTTTTATTATAACAAACATATCATTATATTCCAATAAATAAACATAAATGAAGTTGCAGCACTTCCCAAATCTGCGATATTGCAGACATTTTCACCGCTGTAATAATATAAATGTAATCTATTTAAGCTCTTGCTACATTGCTGCAACAGTCTCCAATGTATCAAGTACCCGTTCCTCATTAAAAGGTTTTACAATAAAAGATTTTGCTCCGTAAATCAATGCTTCCTTAACAATTGGTTCCTGGCCCATAGCTGAAACAATAATAATCTTCGCGTTTTTATCCTTTTGGGTTATTAGCTTCAATGCTTCGATACCCGTCATTTGCGGCATTGTAATATCCATAGTTACTATGTCCGGGCGCAGTTCAAAATACATTTTTACTGCATCAAGTCCGTTTTCAGCTTCTCCGACTATTTCATACCCGTTCTTTTCTACAATGTTACTTAATATCATTCGCATAAACGCTGCATCATCTACTATTAATAACCTTTTCAAATACCTTCACTCTCCATCTTTTATAAAATATTATAATATTTATCCCAACTAATGCTAATGTTTAAACTAAATATTTTACTTATTATATAACTGTATACCCCGGTTTCTCAGTATGCAGTGACTTTTAATATATCAGTATAAAATAATTTGTTTATAGGGAAAAACTAATGTAATTATAAGAATTGATTAATTTTGCAATAACCGGTGCTTACCAAATAAATATAAAACTCTTTGTAAAGAAAAACCACTTCCTTGCTAAAATGTAATAATATGATTCCGGAATTGAATGCAGTTATAGGTCGAAAGTAACCCTGTTATTGAAAATTTATTTATTGCAAACATATTGTTAATATTGTTTACAGTATTTATACCTTTAATATATGTTTATTGTAATCAGCAAATGAAACAAAGTCAATATTCTTTATAAAATAATATAAGCCTACAGAATTCTTATCTATAGGCATATATATAAATCCAAATTCAATTTAATACATTAGATTTTATGTTACTTTTAACCATAAAATTTGATTAACTTGCAGATTTTTACCCGAAGCTGTTTACATTATTTTACACATTACCCAGCAGCAATTCACTATAGTTGCTTTTTGCATATTCAGTAATTTTATCAGCAATTAATAAATGCCCTTTTTTATTGGGATGTATTCCGTCTTTGCACAGGAATTCGGAGTAATCAGGTTTTTGCAGAAACGCTCCTCTGATGTCAATCCATTTTGTTTGAGTTTCCTGGGCAATTTTCAGTATTACCGAGTTGTATCTTTCCTGCCACCAATATATTTTTGTGACGCTTCCCAGCCATTTTAATATATTTTTTTCATTTAAAGGATTATCCTTGCTTACCCATTTTAAATATAATTCAGCATTTAACGGCGGAAGAGTCATAAGTACAGGTATTACTTTATTGCTCGTTAATAAATTTATAGTTTCATATAGGAGCTTCTCAAATGTATTCAAATCTGTTCTCGGCTTATGCTCCTTTTCAGGATTTTGGGCGATTTCATCCCAGTTAAAATCGCAATCATTACCTCCATATTCAATAAGCACCAAATCAGGACTGTGCTTTATAAATTCATTTTTGAGCTTTGAAACCCCTTTGGCAAGAGTACATCCAAACTTCGAAATGTTATAAATAACACCTTTAACCTTGTTCTGCAGTATAGTTACATAATTTTCGTTCAATATGGTATATTTCCCTTTTTCTTCATCATATATTATACCTTTTGATATTGAGTCACCTGATATTATTATATTGTATTTATTCTTACTGTCTGTTTGCATTATGTAAACCTCCACATTCCCAAATACAAACTATAATCATTAAAAGTATTAACCACATATATAATATAATATTCAAAGTAGTTTTACTTTTTATTAAAAATTATGTTATGTTTCCTCTATTCTTCTAATATTCCAAATATACATCTGCAAACAGCGTTTTATTCCATATATGATCCTTTGCAATCTGAGCCTCACTTATATTGAAGTAATCATAACTTACTACGCCCTCCCTATCGGGCACAGGATCATCCCATGTCACATCCACATATCCGATTTTACCGTCCAGTTTTACCATATTCCATGCATGACTTCCGCCATTCGCTGTACCACTTACCCCAATACATTTTATTCCGCACATTTCAGCCAGGAGCTTAAAAGCTGCCGCATATCCTCCGCATACTCCTGTTCCTTTGACCAGTACTCCATAGGCTATATTTGATTCTTCAGGTATAGTATCTTTTAAATAGTTATCATAGTCATATTTTGAATTTAATATTATATAATCATGCAAAGCTCTTGCTTTATCAAGTTCTGACATGCCGTCCTTTATAACCTGGCTGATTATTTTTTCAGCTTTTTCATAGGTTTTGTTCTTTATTTCTTTTAATTGCCCTATTGAATATTTATATTTAATCTCAATTATACCGCTTGAAGAATATGTCCAGCTTTTAACATAATTTAAGTCAGGATTCAATTCAAGCATTATAGACATTGCATTTCCAACATCTGCTGAATATGTGTAGTTATATTCAATTTTGTCCTCAAGGTTCCTGACAGCATCCCTCAATAATTCATACCATTCCTTACTGCTGGAGATAATTGGCTTGCCTTCATCATCTGCTGAAATGATACTTCCATCAGTAGCTGAATAACCAAAATTTATACTTAGCACATATGGATTGGTATTATACACATCATTATTGATAACATATGCACAGTATCCATTCTTAGATAAGAAATTCTGGTTTAAATTATATAATAAAGCACCTAAATTATATCTATCGCCGTTATAATCTTTAATAGCAATATTAACACTATTATTTTTAGCCTTTAATGCTTCTTCAATTATTGAACTATACTCCTCGTAAGTTTCCGCTTTTTTTACTTGTGAATAGTTGAAGGGCAGATTATTATATGAAATTTGGCAGGTAATAAGCTTATTATTTGAAAAATTCAATTCCCGTCCACTGTCCAATGAAGCATAATAACCCATTTCCATTAGCTTTTCATTATTGGCATAAGAAATCGCTTTGTCCAAATCATAATATTGAATATTGTTATCTTTTAATACCAGAGTCACGGACTGGTTTTTATTTTGGACAGCTTTTTCCAAAACGGTATATAAATCATTAGCAGCACGTACCTTTATTAAATTGGCAACATCAATATTTGTCAGGCCTTTATAACTAAATTTTATATCAAATATTGCTGTTTTAGCAGAACTATCAGAAATCCATGATATCTTTTGTTTAACATTGTACTCGGCAATATATCCTTTTGATATACATCTTTCATAATTAACCTTGCTTACATATGTATTTATATTTTCTAAATTATAATCCTCTTCACTATAATTATTTATCTCAAGTTTTATGGAATTCTTTTTTAGATATACCGCGGTCATTATTTTCTTTTTGAAATCTTGAGGTGATGTTATCTGAACAGTCGAGGGAAGGTCAAAAACATTCTCAATCGGTGTTTCTGTATTTATAAAATCATTTTCCTTAATTATTTTATATCCTTCCGGATCAGCCTTATAATCGATAGCCCTTACAGCAATCGAAGTTGCTTCTGCCCTTGTGGCATTATTGTTGGGGTAATAGTACCTTCCCTTCGAAGTTTCATTTCCCATTATAAGGTACTTAAAGTATGCTGATGTCAGGTATCCGTCATTGACATCAGCAAAAGGGCTGCCGCTGACATCATCAGCTTCAATCTGAAGAGATCGCAGAAGCATATAGGCAATTTCAATCCTTGTGACAGGAGCATCAGGTTTGAAATTCCTACCATATTCATCTTTTATAATTATATTATTTGAAATTGCTGTTGATATGTACTCTTTTGACCAGTGGTTTGCTGTGTCGTCGAACTGTTCTCCTGAAACAGTTTGAACCTTCAGTGAATTAATAAGTAAAGTAATAATTTCCGCTCGTGTAATTGTATTTTGAGGCCTAAAGGAACCGTCGCCAAAGCCCGAAATTCCTCCTATTGCCACTAATCGCTGTATATCATTATAAAACCATTGCCCGGGCTGAACATCATAAAAGTTCTTATTACCAGCCGATACAAATTGAATTGGAGTAAATGCTATTACAATTACTAGTAAGAATATAATATGTTTTTTCATGTATGATATCTCCTTGTGTAGATTAGTGCCGGATACTTTGTTACAACAGTGCCTGGTAAAAGAAATTACTAATATTCAATAATTATTTCAGCTTCTTTTATACCGGTAAATAAAAGAATACCTTTAATAGCTTCAGATTCAGTAATTTTTCTCTAGGCCCCTCTTTACAGTATTTATTCATCGTCCTTGCCATTTTTACTTTTCTGTTCTTTTAAATCTTTAAGCATTTCCTCAAAACTCTTATGCTGCTTATTATTGCTGTTGTTCTGTTTCTGCTTTTCAGAGTTTCTTTCAACTCTTTTTATGTACTGCACATTATTAATTTTAGATAATCTGATATCCATTTTATCACCACCATTTAATACCGGAGTTTATAAAATGTTTTAATCCTGAATCGCCTAAAACCAGATGTTTGAAATTAAATATTATATTTACACTAAATATATCGGTAATAAAATAATATCATTTATCTAAACATTGCAGATTATTTGATTTAATCGGAAGTTAATTTCTTTTCCATAAGGTAATCATCCATAACGAATCCATTCCCTATATCCTGGATAATAGATTTTTTATTCTCAAATCCAAGTTTCTTGTATATTTTAATAGAATTTTCATTTCTTTTGTTTACAGTAAGCCAAATCTTCCTAAGTCCCAAATCTCTGCAGATTTCCTGTATATATTCCAGGCACTTGTGTGACAAGCCATTCCCTCTGAAATCCTTTCTTATGTATAGCTTACTGAGAAACATGGATTTGTCTTTTAAGTCAGGCTGAATAGCAAAATATCCTGCAGGTTCGTTTTGAAAATAAAGGATAAAATATCTGTAGCCTTCATTAATTTGTTTTTTTATAGCTTCACTGTTTTGGAAGGAAGCCAGCATATATTCTACCTGCTCCTTGCCTATTATCGGGGTATAATGCTCATTCCAGATGCTTTCAGCCATTTTTTCTATAATTTCTATTTGCCGTTCATCTCTAGCTTCATTTATTGAAATCATTTTTCTTCCCTGCCCTATTATATAAATTAATTATCTATTTATTATAACACTAATAAATAAAATCATTAGACTGTTTTTTTTGATTTGCGATTAAACTAAAAAAGAAAAAGCTTTGTATTTAATACAAAGCCTGAATATTTCAATATTTATATAAGCAATCCACATTTTCTGTTTAACAAATTTAAACCTATATATTCACTGCACTTATAAACAAGGTAAGAGTCTCCATCAGGTTTATGTACTTTTTATCTCCTTTATAATTTAACTTAATAACAGGACGCTGAGGGAAATTCTTATTCTGCATAATAACTATTCCCTTTTCGCCGTTATTAAGCGTAACAGGCAGCCCATTTGGATAGCACCTTATGGCCTTTGTAAAATCATGATATACATCTTCATCAAATTTTTTGCCCACATTGGAACATATATGCTCCAATGCTTCATGAGGCAGCATTTCGCTGTTAGTCTTAGTCAGATTGTCATATTCATTGCATAAAGCCACTATCTTAGCATATTCGTATATCTGTTCACTTTTAAAGCTTCTGGGATATCCCGTACCATCTACATTTTCATGATGTGAATAGACGCATATATTGGAAGCAGCAGAAAATTCCCTGTATGATCTTACAAAGTTAAAGCCTTCTTCCGTATGTTTTTGCCCTTCTGTAAACAGTTTTCCTATATCATGAAGGAGTGCTCCTACTCCCAGATCGTATAACTGATTATAATTATATTGTCTTGATATGCCTGTCAATATAGAAAGCACTGCAACATCTAAGGAATGAGAACATAAATCATTTTTGCTGTTTTCCATGTTACCTAATGAGATAGCTGCATTTTCCGACATATCTATATTGTCCAGTATCTCTTTGACAATATTTTTGACCATACCAGTGTCCAGCTCTTTTTTCCTTTTTACTGCGTCAAATATCTTTCTCAGATCTTTAATCAATTTTATCCTCAGTATTGTATCGAGTATTTCCTTTACTACAACATCATCATTTTCAACATCATTTATGTATACTGTACCTACACCCAATTTTCTAAGCCTGTCTATAATTTTTTCTGTAAGTTCAGCTCCGTTGTTAAGCATTATCGTTCCTTCTGCTGTATAAATAGGCATAGCTAGTTCTTTCCCAATTGCTTTTTCATTTAATAGTGATAATCTCATAGCATCCCTCCGTCTTAAAGAAAAAACAGGCACCGCCTGAGTGCCTGTATTATTACTGTAAATAGCTTACATACATATATAATATACATATATATGCTTATATAAATTCAATAATATTGGCAGCTCAACCATCATGGCAATTACTTGCTTTAGACTTGTAGCTTTGCGTCCCTGACTTTCGTCAGGTTTGCCTTTTTCAATATTAAAATATTTATATTTAACCTTTTTAATAGTAAAATCTATATGGTTAATGCTTACCTACATTTTACACCTATTCATTTATAATATCAATATTTATCATAATTTGTCGAAAAATTTGTTATATTAAACTCAGCTTCTTTATTACTTCAATTAGCTTTTCCGTATCAATCGGTTTTGCTGCATAAGCTTCGCATCCGATTTCAAAGGCTTCATTCACAAGTTGAGTTTGCGCAAGGGCTGTTGTCATTATGACCTTCACACGCTTACCATCAGGTATCTTCTTATGGTTTTCAAAATCTCTGATAGCCTTTAATACTTTTACACCATCTACTTTCGGCAGCATTATATCCAGGCAAATCAGATCGTATGGCTTATTTTCTTTCAATGATAATAGATACGCGTCAAGAGCCTCAACACCATCTATTACGATATCACATTCCCCATACTCTGACAATACCTTCTGCAAAAACTTCCTGCTTGCCAGATCGTCTTCCGCTATTAACACTCTCATCGCAACCCCTCCTAAATGCAAATTAATTCAATATTTACATTTTAATAAACAACTCTTGACTTATATGTTTTAAATTGATGTCTGAGCCTGGATGCGATATTAAATGCTTCTTCATAATCGCCGCGCCTTATTGCAAGTTGAACTTTAAAAGCACTGTACTTTATTTCATCTGCGTCGACTGAGTTGGATAATAACTTAATTTTGTTGGCCGTTATCTCTAATTTCTTTATATTTTTAGATTCAATCTGGTTTTCAAATTCATCTATTAAAATCTCTATTTCTTTTATTATACTTTTAACATCTTCTTTATGCGTGTTATCTTCCGATTCTTTATACTTCAGATTTCCCTGTTCATCTATCCAGATACTTTCTTCTTCGCTAATGTACTGTTTTTTCTTTCTTTCAATATCATCCATTATATTGTATAGTACATCTATATCAATAGGCTTGGACATGTATTCATCCATTCCCAATGCAAGGAAGCGTTCACGGTCACCTTTTAAAGCATAAGATGTGAGAGCGATAATAGGCGTATGCTTTTTTTCACCTTCTATTTCCCGTATCTTTTTTGTTGCTTCTATTCCATCCATTTCAGGCATTTGAATGTCCATAAGTATTACATCATATTCTTTTCTTTGATATAATTTTAACGCTTCTATACCGTTTTTGGCAACATCTACTTCATGGCCTTTTTCTCTAAGAAGACGGGTGCATACTGTCTGATTCACTTCATCATCTTCTGCCAGCAGTATAGTCAAAGGCAACATTGTTTTGAATATGCATATTTCATCATTTCTTTCACGAATTACTTCTTTCCCGGGTTTTAACAGTACGGTAAAATAAAACTTGCTACCTTTGCCTTTTTCGCTTTCTACCCATATTTCTCCGCCCATCATATTTACTAACCGCTTGGAAATAGCAAGTCCCAGTCCTGTACCTCCGTATCTCCTTGTAATACTGCTGTCAACCTGGCTGAAATTCTGAAACAGAAGCTTTTTTTCATTTTCAGCTATACCTATGCCCGTATCTTCTACTGAAAATTTTAGTATGTAGTTTCCTTCTTCTATTTTATCATTTGCTACTTTTAATGTCACCTTTCCTTTTTCTGTGAATTTAATCGCATTGCTCAGCAAATTATTCAGTATTTGCTGCAGCCTTTTAGGATCTCCTTCCATGTATTGGGGTACGGAAGGCGAAACAATGCAATACAAATCTATACCTTTTTCTCTGGCTGTAACTGCATGGGTTTTCATTACTTCTTCTATGAGTTCCTTAAGATCGAAATTTATATTGTATATTTCGAATTTTCCAGCTTCCATTTTTGAAAAGTCAAGAATATCGTTTATGATATTAAGAAGTGCATTGGCACATGATTTCGCAGTCAGAAGATTTTCCTTTTGTTCGTCATTCAAATCCGTCATTAGCGTAAGATTTATCATTCCTATAATACCATTTATAGGCGTCCTTATCTCATGGCTTATATTTGCCAAGAATTCGCTCTTAGCTTTATTTGCAGCTTCGGATTGTTTCCTTGCCCTGTCAGCTTCTTCCTTTGCCTGCTTTTGCCTCATTTCCAGAATCTTGAGTCTTGTAATGTCTCGAAATACTATCACTACTCCGGTTATTTTGCCATTAGAATCCTTTATAGGGGAATGATTAGCTGAAATGTATTTGAATATCCCTTCTTTTGAGATTATACCCCAATTATTTTGTAATCCTACAGAATCACCTGTTTCCAACACTTTTCTGCTGGGATTATCGTATACCGGTTCATCAGTCTCTGAATCATAAAGCTTAAATACTTCATTTATGCTCTTTCCTAATACTTCACTTTTACTCCATCCGGTAATCTCTTCCCCTTTATCATTCATAAATATTATTTTTTCATTAACGTCAATAGCCAGTATACCGTCTCCTATGCAGGAAAGTATACTTTGAAAGAATTCCTTGTTTTCTCCTTTTTCAATTCCAACCACACTAAAGTCCCCTTTGCTTTTACATGTGGAAACAATATGTCAAATAAACAGTTTTCCGGCTTGATTAAGTAAAAGTGATGTCTTATATCAAGCTTTTTCCGTTAACATATCATAGATAACTTGAGGCATATTCGAAAGTGATGTTTGTTTTTCAACAGCACCTATATCAAAAGCGACCTTTGGCATACCATATACTACGCAGGATTTTTCATCCTGTCCGATTGTCCTTGCTCCTTTGCGCCTCATGCTGAGTAAACCTTTTGCCCCGTCATAGCCCATACCTGTTAAAATAATTCCTATCGCATCGCTTCCGGCCTGTTTTGCAACTGATTCGAACAAAACATCTACAGACGGGCAATGACTGTTTACCTTATCAGCTTCAAAACACTCAATTTTATATCTGCTGCCAATCTTTCTTATCCTCATGTGCCGGTCACCGGGCGCAATAAAAACTTTGCCCGTATCTATATAATCTCCTGTTTCCGCTTCCTTGACCATAAAGGGCAATGTGTTATTAAGCCTTTCTGCAAACATCCTTGAAAATACGGGAGGGATATGCTGTACAATAACAATTCCCGGAATACAGGTAGGCAGTGATTTCAGCAAATTAAAAACTGCCTCCGTTCCTCCAGTAGATGCTCCTATTGCTATTACTTTTTTCTTTATACCTTTTTGCATCGGCGCTAAATTCCATAATTTATTCGATGCATTCATATCATTAGCATTTACGATTTTCGCATTGGCAGCAGCTTTTATTTTAACAATCAATTCCTTTATAAATGCATCATTACTTCTGTTAATCTTGGGATCAGGTTTACTGACAAAATCGACAGCACCTGCTTTCATTGCATCAAACACAGCATCACTTACAGTACTTACTACAATTACAGGTAGGCTGTACTGGGGAAACAGCCGTCTTATAAATTCAATTCCGTTCATTTTTGGCATTTGTACATCACAGGTCATCACATCAGGCCTGTATTCAAGGAGCTTGTCCCTTGCATCAAACGGGTCGGATGCTGTTGCAACAACTTCTATGTAAGGATCAGAATTAATTCTGTTTTTAAGTATTTCTCTAAAAAATTAATGAATCATCCACTATTAAAACTCTGATCTTTTTCACATTTTACTCCTTTCTGTAAACAGCAGGCATAACATACCTAAATTTGGTAGACTCGCGATTTAACGATTCAGAATGCCCTATAAACAAAAAACCTCCATATTCCATAATATCATAAAACTTATTGACAAGTTCATTCCGTGTATTGCTGTCGAAATAAATCATTACATTCCTGCAAAAAATAACATGAAACTTCTTTCTGAACGGAAAAACTTCTTCCATAAGATTAAATCTTCTGTATATTACCTCTTTTTTTATTTTATCAATAAGTATTGAATTATTTTCGTCATATTTCTTAAAGTACTTACTTCTCCATATGGAAGGCAAAGAATTTATCTTTTCATTTTCATAAATTCCTTTGGAGGCTTTTTCCAGTACTTTACTTGAAATATCCGTAGCCAGAATTTTTGTATCCCATAACTCTTTTCCTTTGCCGAAATATTCATCCAGCATCATTGCTAGAGTATAGGGTTCCTCACCTGTAGAACAGCCTGCACTCCAGATTCTAAGGTCTTTGTCCTTTATATTATCCGTTAAGTAAGGGAGTACCTTGTCTCTAAAATAAAAGAAGTGATCTGCTTCCCTCATAAAAAACGTATGATTTGTGGTAATTTTATCAATCAAAGTTATTACTGACTTTCCGGTCTTATCAGATAAGATATGCTTATAATACTCAGTAAAATTTGTGAATTTGCTCTGAACCAACACATTGTGCAACCGTACCATGAGGAGAGTCTTTTTTTCTTCTTTTAAATTTATACCATAATTTTGTTTAATATATTCTGACAATTGTTTGAACTCTTTTTTGGTAATAGATATCACAAATACGCTCATCCTCCATAAGGGGAGAGTCCACAGACTCATCCCCTTTCCTTTTCTGTCATATAAATTCTTACATATTCATTTTTTAGCAATAGGTGTTAAAGTTTATTTAGTTTTACTAGTTTCACATAATCATTAATACTTGCCGAATTCCTTGTCACTCAGAATTATTTTTGGCATTGCGGAAGTTTCTTCATTATTTGTTTGTTCTGTATGAACCGAATCTCTAATTTTTTCTTTCGCTGCGTCATCATTTTTATTTCCAATACTTCTTTTGGTATCTATATTTCTCCTGTTTTTTAATTTATATCTTTATATCTGGTCTTTCAAAATCTCAGCCTGGCTTTCCAGTTCTTCGCTGGCTGCTGCACTTTCTTCCGATGTTGCTGAATTTGTTTGAACAACTTCAGATACCTGCATAATTTCCTGATTAACCTGTTCAATACCTGAAGCCTGTTCGTTGGAAGCTACAGTTATATCTTTGACTAAATCTGCTGCTTTATCAACGGCTTCTACTATCTTTTCAAGGGCTTCTGCAGTTTCATTAGCTATCTTTGTACCTTCCTCGCTCTTCTTAATTGAACCTTCTATCATTGTAGTTGTTTCTTTAGCTGCGTCTGCTGAACGGGCAGCAAGATTTCTTACTTCTTCCGCAACCACAGCAAAACCTTTACCGTGCTGGCCGGCTCTTGCAGCCTCAACGGCAGCATTTAGTGCCAGTATGTTAGTCTGGAATGCAATGTCATCAATTACTTTTATAATCTATGATATATTAGCCGAAGATTCATTAATCTCTTCCATGGATTTCAACATTTCTTTCATCTTGTTATTGCCTTGCATAGCATAAATTTTAGCATTTTCTGCCAGTTCATTTGCCTGATTTGCATACTCTGCATTTGTTTTTTTCTGAGATGAAATCTCTTCAAGAGATGCTGTAAGCTCTTCAATTGAGCTGGCCTGCTCAGTTGCTCCCTGTGAAAGTGCTATACTGGATTCGGATATCTGCCTTGAGCCTGTTGCTACCTGATCAGCAGCTAATGCGATATTATTCAGAAGTTCATTGTTATTTTGAACTAATTCATGCAGCTTCTTGCCCAGTATATCTTTTTCCGAGCGAATCTCAACCTCAACGGTCAAATCACCGGCTGCAATTCTTTCAGCAACTCTAGCCTGTTCACGGATATTTGCTATCATTTTCTTAAAAGATTCCGCCAGTCTTCCAATTTCATCTTTTGTATCTATGTCAACATCTACGTCAACATCTCCCAAAGCAAGCTTGTCCGCTGCTTGAGCCATTTGTATAACAGGTTTGCTTATAATCTGTGAAATAAATATTCCAAGCCCTACTGCTAATAAAATTGCTATAGCAATTACAACTATTAGATTGCGAGTTGAAGTTTCATTAGCTTTGGACGCCTTTTCTTCAGCTGCTTCTGCGTCTGCATCATTAATTTCGATTATTTGTTCCAAAGCATCTTCTACTGATTTAAAGGATGAACTGGTTACAGTTAATGTTTGGTTTTTCATTTGCTCAACAATAGAATCAATAGTTGCCTGATCTTTTGTACCGCCCTGATGTATTTCTGATGCCAATCTTACAAATTCATCCTGATCTTCCTTCCAAGCATTCCACGCGGTTTTAAACTCTTCCCAAAGTTTTGATTCATTTTCATCCTTAGGTAATTTTTCATACACATCCCATGCTTTTTCTGCCCTTGCATACGCATTTTCGATATTGCCTGTTTCTTTTCATATGTGGAAGCTTCATCAGGCTGGCTGAATATAGTCCTTTCTGCCGCCTTAATCGCTGTTTTGGCTTCATTTATGATATATAAATTTTGTATGCTTTTAAGGTTTTCATCTTTAATTTGTACTAATGTATCATTCATCGTTTTTATGCCGGTAAACCCTATATATCCGACAATACCAGCAAGAGCAGCCACAATAATAAAGCTGATTATCAGCTTTGCTGCTATTTTCATATTATAAAACCATTTCATAATTAATCCCCCTTATAAGTTTTTACAAAACCTCGCTTAAACTTTCCAGTTCATCTTCGTTAAGCAGTTTTTCGCAATCCAATAACAATTTAACTTCGCTGCCTACCTTGCCGATGTGTTTTATATATCTGTTATTAAAACCCTTGTTAACCTTGGGAGGTTCCACAATATTTTCTTCCTGTATTGTAAGAACTTCTGATACGCTATCCACGATCAGTCCTATTGATACTTCATTTATGTCCACAACAATTATACAGTTCCTGTCATTATACTCCTTCGGTTCTTTTTTAAACCTGAGCCTTACATCAATTACAGGTATTATCTTTCCCCTTAAGTTGATTATGCCTTTTACATAATCAGGCAATTCTGGTATTTCCGTTATTTCCTGCATCCCAATAATCTCTATTACATACCGTATTTCTATCCCGTAGCTTTCATTGTCCAGTGAAAATGTCAGAAATCTACCTTTTTGCGTGTCTTCTTCCAGTAGTATTTCACTTTCAAACTGTTCAGTCATTTTTCATCTCCTCCGTATACACATTTTTATTTTATGACTTACTTAATTGGCAGATAATTGTAGAGTTATTATGATTATTTTTTATGTTAATTTTGTAAATATTTTATATTTATGTATTGACTAATCCTGCAATATCAAGAATAAGGCTGATGCTTCCGTCGCCAAGTAAAGTACAGCCTGCGAGATTTTTAATCTTTCTTAAACCTGCGTATATATTCAGGCATAGCTTTTACAACTACCTGCTGTTGTCCCAGAAGTTCATCTGCAAATAAACAGAAATATTTACCGTTTTGCTCAACCATTATTACTATTCCATCAGTAAGCTCTGTAATATCGGTCTTAACCTTAAGTATCTCATGCAGACGCAGTATTGGGTAGCACTGGCCTCTTACCATTATCATTTCATTGCCGTCAGGATCTTTTATAATATCTCTTTTTGCCGTTCTGAATGATTCTTTTATAGAAATTGTGGGAAAGGTAAAGCAAGACTTTCCTACCCTTAGATTCATTCCGTCAATTATAGCCAGCGTCAGTGGTATTCTTAAAGTTACAGTTGTTCCCGCATCAGGTACGCTGTCTATCGATATTGATCCTCCTACTGCTTCTATATTACGCACCACTACATCCATTCCTACACCGCGTCCGGAATACTCTGTTATCTTGTCTTTTGTTGAAAATCCTGGAAGAAGTATAAGGTTGAATATTTCCTTGTCAGTCATATCTGCTTCATTTTTGAAAAGCATATTATTTTCTCTGGCCTTTTTAAGTATCTTTTCCTTGTTTAAACCTTTTCCGTCATCTCTGACAGTTATAACAACATCACTGCCCTCATTTCCCGCTTCCAAATTTATGGTTCCCGTCTTTGGCTTACCTTTATTTAATCTCTCTTCGGCGTCTTCAATACCATGATCTATGGCGTTTCTCACCAAATGCATCAACGGATCGGAAATATGCTCAATTACATTTTTATCAACCTCGGTATCTTCACCGGCAATAATCAGTTGAACTTCCTTGCCAAGCTTTTTACTCATATCCCTCACAATACGATGCATTTTATGGAAGGTTGTTGACAGAGGAACCATACGGATAGACATCACTATGTCCTGTATCTCATCTGTAATTTTGCTCAGCTGCCTGGAGGCTTTATGAAAGTTTTCCAGTTCCAGTCCTTGTATATCAGGATTCTGTATAACCATAGCTTCAGCAATAACCATCTCACCGACTAAATCCATAAGCTTGTCAAGCTTTGCCACATTAACACTGATAAAGCTTTGCTGTGTTGAACTTACATGGGTATCTTTATTTTTATTTT
>Ga0134105_1000061_pt1 | contig 128970 bp, 115 predicted proteins | sample 16_3_2metaG_FD_94457 | JGI IMG/M metagenome (GOLD analysis project Ga0134105, IMG submission 94457) | Switchgrass degrading microbial communities from high solid loading bioreactors in New Hampshire, USA - 16_60_3.3_214_A3 metaG | ecosystem: Engineered > Bioreactor > Semi-continuous >... | reverse complement strand
GGAAGAAGGCGGCGCCATCGGCGAAGGCAGCGCAAATGTTCTGGAAAACGGCGCGATATTCTCTTACACTGTAGACGAAAACGGCAGGAAGTATTCCTATACGACCTTTGACGCAAACGGAAACCCCACTACGCTGAACTTCTCCGATCCTACCCAGTATTCCGGTCAGAAGGCACCGGCAGACGCTGTTTATACCTTCGATAATAAAAAGGTCACAAAGGACGAATTCGAAAGTAAAACAAGAGAGATTTTGGCAATGAAAAAGGTTGAATTGGAATGGAAAAACTATGTGAAATAAAACATTAAAGACATTAGAAGTATCTTAAAAAGCAGGGTCTGTCTAATGATTATTAAAAACAGATAAGCGAGCTGTAAAATTTTTGAACGGCTTGCTTATCTTTTGAAACTTTATTGCCAATTTTATGCACTATTATTATGTCGGAATTAAATATAAAGGAGGAAACGACATGAAGCGCTTGTTTATTTTGATTTTCGTTTTTACTCTGACATTTTCTTTTGTATCCTGTAGTGAAAGTAAAGAAGTAAATAACAATTCAAGCGAACCGGATAATTCCGATGTGCAAATATTTCTAAAAGCAGACCCTGCAAATAGTGAAGAATATAAAGCTGCAATAAATGCATATAACAAGTTTTTAAACGGCGATTTAAAAGCGAAGGATAAAGTTACAAGTAATACTGAAAAATCGATTGAAATCAACGATATGATAAAAGCCGGGAATGGTTTACCCGGTGTTGATGCTTATGCGCTGTTTGATGTAAACGGAGATGATATTCCTGAATTGCTTACATCTTCGACACATTATAACGTATTTTCTTATCAGGACGGTCAGATGGTGTTATGGTATGAAGTCCCTGTATCCCTTTTGAACGGAACTGCGTATCTGTTGGAAAATCGAGCGATTTTTGCTCAACTTAAAACAACCGGTACCTTTTACTACTATGTTACATTCAGTTCCGACGGTAAAACTACTGTAACAAGCTTTTCCGAACTGTTTGAAGGTAATTCGTACAGATTTAACAACAAAGACGTAACCAAAGCTGAGTATGAAAATCTGACAAAGGAATATTTTGAATTATCAAAAAAGCCGGCTAAGATTGAATGGATTAATACGGAATCTTATAAGACATGGCAGGAAGCCTACACAGATTTTCTAAATAAAGTAGGAAAAGAAGACACAACATTCTCGCTGATAGATTTGGATAAGGATGGCACTCCCGAATTGCTTATTATAGGGAAAGACAAAAATATCGGTGTTTTATCAGCTTATGCTTATAACAACAGCGTTGTTAAATTAGGGGATTATTATGATTCTAAAATCGGAGTATCAGCGTTACGAGTATCCAAAAAGGCAGATTTCCCCGGAATGTTTACCATGACATGGGGCGGGGGCTTCGAGAGCTACGGGTATTTATCGGTTCGGGACGGAAAGCTGACTTTACAGAGATTATGGGTTACTGATCGTACAGGAGATACACCCGTAAACGTAGAAGTATCTGACAACCATGAACTTGTAAAAGAGTCGATGAATGCTTTTCCTCCTTATGATTCTTCAGTAAACATCCTTAGAATGTATTCATTTAAAGGAAGCAATGTTTCGAAAATTATCAACGCTTATAATCCGGATGATGTGACTGAGTCTGTTTCTAATCCGACAGAGAGTAAAGTTCCTTCGGAAACTTCAGAGAACAACCCGAAAGCACTTATACCGGATAAAAGCTATTTAGGGCTTTGGTATAGTGATAGGATTAATGAGGATACACTGAATATTTTAGAGATTAACGATAAAATTACTTTTGAATTGAATAAGTACAGATTAGGCTCATTTAATGGAACAGCTTCCCTGAAAAATAACCGTTATGATTTTGTAGGCTATATTGGCGATAATATGGAAATATCCGGTACCATGATATTTCATGACGACCACATTGCAGTGATTATTGCAAAATCAGACGCCGAATGGTCTTATAGCGGAGAAATATATAACTTTAATATAAGAGATTGATTTTTATTAAAGCATATGTCTAAACCGCTTGGAATTTTAAGCATCACACCGTATCCAATCCCGACCAGCTTATGTATTGTAGGGAAACAGACGGAAAAGAAGTTATAAAAGATTTTTATGTACCCGAAAGAACTGATATTGATTTGAGTGACGAAAAAATCAAGCCCTATTATGGGAAGGAGTCGCTTGGGGATTTAAGCAGCGCAAAATGGAACTGTTTTTTCATAAATGAACTGGCTTAATAAGAACCCCCAGCCGAACCTGCCGCTTTTAAAAGTTCTGTTGTAAAAATACACATTATCGGAGGTGCATTTTTATAAAGAAATTTATATGCTTGATAATGGTACTCCTCGTCGTTTTCGGACTTAACGGTTGTGAAGGACGAACCGACCCAAGCAAAGAAAGTTCGTCTGTTGAAGAATCGGTTGAAAAGACTGTCAGCAAGACAATCGAACAAAGCAAAGCTTCGTCTATTGAAACCTTATCCGAGCAGACTGCAAGTGAAACGCCGGAAACGGACGGCGGTATGGGGGATGTATTAGATGTGTTTCCTTTGCAGGAAGAAAACAGATTATACCTGTCAAAATCCGGAAACAGATATGCTTTAAATCTGCTGATGGACAATCATATCGAAAAAATACATGAAGACTCCAGCATTTCGTATATAAACCCGTCACCGAACAGAAAAAAGATTATTTTTAATAATTACGAGTGGGAAGTCACCGCAAAGGTGTACTTATATGATGTAGAGAGTAAGCAGAAAAAAGAGCTTGTCATGAATTTGCCCGAGTTCAGAACAGCCTCATATATGGGATGGTTGGACGACAGATACTTCTTATTTATAGTCCAGTTCGATCAGGGCACCGTTGTAAGAGGCGGAGATTTGCACTTTTTCGATACTGAAACGAATCAGTACAGAAAAATTATAGGCACAGAAATGGAGCGTATTGAAATATGTTCCTTTGAGTTATATGAGAATGACATTATCCTTCTTCAATGCGTTCTTCATGATGAAGCATTGGAGCATACTGACAACCAATACTATGTTGTAACGGTTGAAGAAATCAAAAACCTCATTAGCAACGGCAAAGAAATGGTTTTAAAACAGGCAAACGCACTTTATAAACAGAACCGTAAATAAAAGGTCAGCCGCTTGGATATCCAAGCGGCTGTATTACTTTGACTATTCAGCTTTTACTTTCTTCAGTTTAACAAACTTGGGCAGTCCGTCTTCCTTAACCATGTTGACTTCGCCCTGAATGAGCGGGAGCGCGTACTCGACGAACTTCTCGTTGAGTCCGTCTTTGGTCTCGTTGAGCCAATCCAGCGGAACCTTCTTCTCGGTGTTCGCGACGATGGTTAAGTCAAAGAGCTTGACGTTGCAGACATATTTGCCGTCAACGTAGCTTCTCTCAAAGCCGACCATCTTGTCGGTAACACCGGAAACAGCGTACTCAACCGCAGCTTTGCCGGAGAGGAACGCTTCGTCCACGTCGGTTTTGGAAGCGCAGTGCGCGGCGCATCTCTGGAGAAGGCTCAGCTCGATGCCTCTGACCTTCGCGCCGGTCTGCTCCTTAAGGTAGTTCGCAAGGTAAGCGGCCAGTCCGCCGAGCTGAGCGTGACCGAAGGAGTCCTTCGTCTTCGCGAGGTCTGTGCCGTACTCGGAGATGTATTTACCGTCCTTGTCCTTGATGCCTTCGGAAACAGCGACAATGCACTTGCCGTTCTTGTCGTAGATTTCCTTGACTTTCTGCGTGAAGCTGTTCAGGTCGAACGGAACCTCGGGGAGGTAAATCAGGTCGGGTCCGCAGCCCTTATGGCAGGCGAGCGAAGCGGCGGCCGTGAGCCAGCCGGCGTTTCTGCCCATGATTTCGACAACGGTGATCATGCCGGTATCGTAAACTCTTGCGTCGTGGTAAATCTCCATCAGGGAAGTCGCGATATATTTCGCTGCCGAACCGTAGCCGGGGCAGTGGTCGGTTCCGGCAAGGTCGTTGTCGATGGTCTTCGGAATGCCCATTACGCGGCATTCATAGCCGTTTTTGAGCATGAATTTGGAAATCTTGTTGCAGGTGTCCATCGAGTCGTTTCCGCCGTTGTAGAAGAAGTAGCGGACGTTGTACTTCTTGAAAATCTCAAGAATGCGCTTGTAATCGGTATCGTCCACATCGGGGTCCTTCAGTTTGTAGCGGCAGGAACCGAGCGCGGAGGAGGGCGTCTGGAGCATGAGCGCGAGCTCGTTCGGGTCTTCCTTGCCCATATCAATCAGGTTGTCGTTGAGAACGCCCTTAATGCCGTTCAGCGCGCCGTAAACCTTGGTTATATTTTCGTTTTCGAGTGCTGTTTTGATGCAGCCGTATGCGCTGGCATTGATAACAGAGGTCGGACCGCCCGACTGTCCGATAATGCATGCGCCTTTTAATTGACTCATAGTTTCATCCTATCCTTTCCTGATATAACATAAACTGTATTATTGCAATCTTTTACAATAATAACACAGCGAGTGTCAAAAATCAATCGGTTTTTCATAAAAATGAGCCGAGAACCGCTTGTTTTTCTGCATTTTTATAGAAAATAACATCAAAGCAAACGTGATTGGTATTGACATATCAGGCGAAAACTGTTAAAATAAAACGGTTAAAAAAATAAAAAGGAGATAATATAATATGCCACTTGTAACATCAAAGGAAATGTTCAAAAAGGCTTACGAGGGCGGCTATGCGATCGGTGCCTTCAACGTAAACAACATGGAAATTATCCAGGGTATTACCGAGGCCGCTCAAGAGGTTAACGCTCCGCTTATTCTTCAGGTTTCCGCCGGCGCAAGAAAATATGCAAAACACGTTTATCTGATGAAACTGATCGAAGCCGCGATTGAGGACACAGGGCTTCCGATCTGCGTTCACCTGGACCACGGCGATTCGTTTGAACTCTGCAAATCCTGCATTGACGGCGGATTCACTTCCGTTATGATAGACGGTTCTCATCTTCCTTTTGAAGAGAACATTAAACTGACCAAACAGGTTGTTGATTACGCGCACGCGCACGGCGTAGTGGTCGAGGGCGAGCTTGGAAGACTTGCCGGCATCGAGGACGCCGTCAACGTAAGCGAAAAAGACGCGGCCTACACCGATCCCGATCAGGTTGAGGAGTTTGTCTCTAAAACCGGCGTTGACTCGCTCGCAATCGCGATTGGAACCAGCCACGGCGCATACAAGTTCAAACCCGGTCAGAAGCCGCAGCTCCGGTTCGATATCCTCGAAGAGGTTTCCAAGCGGCTGCCCGGATTCCCGATCGTTCTGCACGGTGCTTCTTCCGTAATGCCCGAGTATGTTGAAATGATTAACAAAAACGGCGGAAAAATGCCCGACGCGATCGGTATTCCCGAGTCCATGCTCCGTCAGGCGGCAAGCATGGCAGTCTGCAAGATCAACATCGACTCCGACTTAAGACTTGCTATGACGGGAACCATCCGTCAGTACTTCGCAGAGCATCCCGACCACTTCGACCCCCGTCAGTATCTCAAGCCCGCAAGAGAGAATATCAAACAGCTTGTTAAGCATAAGCTCGTCGAGGTTCTCGGCTGCGCTGGAAAAGCATAAAAAAATCACAAAAAAAGAAGGAAGCAGTCACCTGCTTCCTTTTATTTTTCCCGCTTATTCGCTAACGTCGCTGACGTCTTTGGCGTTTTCGCTTTGCAGTTTTGTCCAGAGATTTCCGTAACCGGTAGCGGCAAGGCAGAGCATAACCTCTCCGTTCGTTTCGCGGTCGATGTTTTTATCGTCCAGATACTTCTTATACCCGCCGTTCGGCAGTCTGAAGAACAGATCCATCGCCGCGGACATCGAAGTCGAAACCTGTCCGTCGAGCGGAAGTCTTGCCGATATCAGCGCGTTCAAAACGAGCGCGGTCGCTCTTGCACTTTTTTTGCCGTTGATGTCGGAAATGGTGTTGTCGACGCTAATGACGGTTCCTAAATAGGTGACGACCTTATTGTAGCATTCATCGGGGAAAAGTTCTCTGTTTAACATGATGACGTTCAGAACATACGCGCTGCTCTCGGTATCCGAGATTTTGATGTCTTTGGAAGCGGGGAACCCGCCGTCTTTATTCTGTCTGCTCAGAATGTTTTCGGCGGCGGCTTCAAAGTCGTAATCCGTGTCGGACGCGACCAGCGCGTACACCGAAAGCGCGATCTGCTTGATGGTCATGGACTCGTAATTGCTCTCGACGTTGTTTTTGATCATCGTGACATAGCCGTCGATGTTGTAGGAAGAAACGTCCACTTTCTGTTTTATGAGCAGGGAAATCGCGATAACCATGCCGCATTTGTCTTCATAAGATTCGTTTTTCTGCAGTGCTTCGGCGTATTGAAAATCGGCGATGTTCTTCTGCATCAGATACACGGCGGCGATGTCCTGCCAGTTGACCAGGCCGTTTTCGGCATAGAATTTCTCGACGGCTTCTAACCGTTCGGCGGCGGTCGCGAATCCGCTTTCTGTATCTTCTGATGTATCTTTAGCGCAGGAGGATAGGATTGCGGTGAACAACATTACGAATATGATAAGAAAACTAAATTTTCTCAAACGTAAACACTTCCTTTGACAAAAATCTTGGCAAAATATATTTCGACAGTTAACATGTAAAATTCATTTTATGCTTTTATCCGCGTAAATGCAAGTGAAAAATGTAAATTAAAAATATTTATGAATAATTTTATAAAAATTATTGACATCGATGCTTATTTATACTATATATAATCATAACCTATAGAACGGAGTTGATTGAATGCAGAACACAATCAAGCTTGACGAATACAGAAACAAACTGAAAGCCGCGTTATTCGGCAGATTCGCCGGCTGCACGCTTGGCGCGCCTGTCGAGGGATGGTCTCTTGAAAAAATGGAGAATTACGCAAAAGAGTTAGGCATAACCGAATATCCGCTTACGGATTACTGGCCCAGTCATCCGAATCCTGAGGTTTCCCGCTATCAATACGAGAAGCTGAAAAACTACACCAAAGATTTTATGGACCATGTGCCCTGCGACGACGACATCGGATATACCTATCTTTCGCTGTTTATCGCGGAGGAGGGAAACGGTCTTGATTTTACGCTAAACGACGTCGCAAATGCATGGCTGAAGTATCTGCCTTTCGCCTGCACCGCCGAGCAGGTCGCGCTCGGTAACCTGCAGAAGGGAATCCCGCCGTCGCAGGCGGCGGAGTTCGACAACCCGTATCAGGAATGGATCGGAGCGGACATCCGCTGCGACGGCTACGGATATATGGCGCCCTGCAATCCGAAAAAGGCAGCGGAAATGGCGAAAACGGACGCCTGGATCAGCCACCGCAATAACGGCGTTTACGGCTCGATGTATTTTGCGGCCGTCATTTCGCTTTGCTTTTGTCTTTCCGACCCCAAAAAAGCGCTTGTCGAAGGCCTAAACTATATTCCTGCCGACTGCGAGCTGGCGGATGCCGTCCGCTGGGCGCTTGAACATTACGACGCTGTAAAAGATTACCGTCACGCCGCGGAACTGGTGGACGAAAAGTTCCCGGGAATGCATATCGTACATACCATCAACAACGCCTGCCTGATCATCTTCGCGCTGGCGCTCGGCGGAAAGGATGTCGGAAAAGTCATCGCGAACGCCGTCGCCATGGCGCACGACAACGACTGTACGGCGGCAACGGCAGGCTCGATTGCCGGCGCCTGCTACGGCATGGACAGTCTGGACGCGCATTGGTATCTGCCGTTCAACGACAAGGTCAGCTCCTATTTTAACGGTCCGCGCTATTACAGCATCAGCGACCTTTTGGCCCGTTTTGAGAAAATGGCGCTAAAGAGCGGCAGCGTCATTCCGTAAATCAAAAACAAACAGGAAGCGGCTATAACCCGCTTCCTGCTTTTTATTTTATGAATACGATTATATAAAAAAAGCTTATACGCGATCGGATAAACCGCCCGAATCAGGCTTGTGAAGAATTGCGAAGGATAAATTCTTTTATTGTATCGAACGCTTCGTCCGGCGTGCTGATATCCATACACAGTTTTTCCATCGGGCATAAACCGTCTCCGCGGCGGTTTTTGATAAACGGAACCAGTCTGCTGTACGAATAGGGAATATGATACCGGTTCAGGATGGATACGGCTTTTTCGCTCATCACGTCGCCGTAAACGTAGGCAACCCCGCATTTCACCAGCAGAAAAGCCGCCGCGCCGCCGATGATTTTATCCGCCGCAGCCGCGCCCTTGAGATTGGCGTTGCGCTCGATCAGTTCCATAATCGGAGCGACGCCTTTTTTACTGGACGTAAAGATTTCTTCGCCGGCATTGATTGCGACAAAGGAAAACCCGTGTCTTTTAAGCATCAGTATTGTTTTGTTGATTTGTTCGATCATTGAAATACCTCTTTAACACATACACGACGGGCGGTATTATTACAAGCTGAATAATAACGCCTGCAATCCCTTGCACAAACGAATTCCATACCGCGATCGGCGCCGCGTTTTTCATATGAAACACGTAAAACGCTACGCACAGCAGTCCGGCATATAGAAGCCTGCCGGAAATCATGGCGGAAATCAACGCAAGGTAAACGTTTTTAAACAGGGCGGCGAACAGGCCGCTCGCGAATCCGTACAGCGCCAGTTCGGCGATGACAAAGGGCAGCCGTTCGGCGGACGGCATGGCGCCGCCGGTTATCAGAAAAGACAGGAAGGGAATCAGCAGTCCCGCGGCAAAACCGTACAGGCTCCCCAACAGCAATCCGCAAATCAGAACCGGAATATGCATCGGCAGGAACATCATGCCCGCCTTCGCGCCGCCGAGATAATGAAAGATCTGCGGAACCAGCGCGCCGGCTGCGATTAGCACCGCCGCATAAATCGGCTTACGAATCCTTTTCATGGTATAGCTCCTTAAGCAGTCTATCCGCTTTTTTCATTTCCTCCGGAATCTGAATCGACTGCGGACAGTGCTCCATGCAGACGCCGCATTCCGTGCAGTTCTCGGGACGCGTCTCCGGCGCCATGTTTTTGATAGCTTTGCGCGCGGCGTCCCAGTCTCGGATCAGCGCGTAATCGTTGAGAATCTTGAAAACGCCCGGAATGTCCACGCCGGACGGACAATCCATGCAGTAGCGGCAGGCGGTGCAGGGAACCGTGGTCGCCTTTCTGTAGGCGTCAACCGCTTCGTCGAGCGTTTTGCGCTCGGATTCGGAGAGCGGAACAAACGGCGTCATGGTGCCGATATTATCCTGAACCTGTTCAAACGTGCTCATTCCGCTCAGAACGGTCAGCACATTGGGCAGGGAAGCGGCGTACCGAATCGCCCAGGAAGCGACGCTTCTGTCCGGCTGGGCTTTTTTCAGAATCTCGCAGGCTTCCGGACATAAAGTAGCGAGCGCGCCGCCCTTGACCGGCTCCATGATTATGCACTGCACGCCCTTTTCGACGGTCAGTTCGTACAGCCTTTTTGCGTCCATAACCTCCCAGTCCAGGTAATTTACCTGAATCTGCGTAAAATCCCATTCGTATGTATTCAGAATCCGCTCGAAAACCTCGGTCGTATCGTGGAAGGAAAAGCCTAAATGCCGAATTTTGCCCTGCCTTTGATAGTCTTTTAAGAGGTCGTAAAGCCCGAGGTTTATCACCAGCTCCAGCTTGTCTTTGGACATGGCGTGCAAAAGATAAAAGTCGAAATACTCGGTGTTGCAGCGGCTTAACTGCTCTGCGAAAATCCTTTCGGCGTCTTTTCTGGTTTTCGTGTTCCAAAGAGGCAGTTTGTCGGCGAGAAAATAGCTGCCGCGCGGATATTTCGCCAGCGCTTTCGCGAGAAAACCCTCGCTTTTTCCTTCGTGATAGATATAAGCGGTATCGAAATAATTGACGCCGTTCGCGACTGCGTAATCGATCATCGCGCAGGCGGTTTTTTCATCGATCTGCTCCATGCTGCCGTTAATAACCGGCAGACGCATCGCCCCGAACCCGAGCAGGGATACTTTCTCTTTTGATTTGCCAAAAACTCTGTACTCCATACGCTCACCCTTGCCGCTATTGAAATAGCGGGATTGAAGCATGTAAAATTTCAATCCCGCTGTTTGTATTTTAATTAGTTGCCTTTTACAAGCTTGTCGATTTCCTCGGCGAAATTATCTTCTTTCTTCTCGATTCCTTCGCCTTTTTCGTATTTTACGAAAGAAACGACCTTAATCTCGCCGCCCAGCTCTTTCGCAGTGTTCTCGACGTACTTGGAAACCTTGATTTCCTCGTCCTTAACATACTGCTGGTCCAAAAGGCAGTTTGTGTCGTAGAACTTGCTGATTCTGCCTTCGACCATCTTCTGCTTGACCGCATCCGGCTTGCTCTTGAGCTTCTCGTCGTTCTCGATTTGCGTGCGAAGGATTTCCTTCTCGCTTTCAAGAACGCTTGCAGGGACGTGGTCCTTGGAAACATAAAGAGGATTCATAGCGGCGATCTGCATGCAGATATTCTTTGCGAATTCCGCAAAGCCTGCGGTCTTCTCGATGCCGTTGGTGGTCTCAAACTTGGTGATAACGCCAGCAGCGCCGCCGCCGTGAATATATGTGCCGACAACGCCCTCCACAATCTCGAAACGGCGGATGTTCATGTTCTCGCCGATCGTGAAAATCATGTTCTTGAGCGCGGCGTCAACCGTTGCGTCGCTGTTCTTGTAGGGAAGCGCGAGCAGCTCTTCGATGCTCTTCGGCTTCTTTTCAACGATTGTCTCAAGAACGCCTTTTACGAAATCCTTGAACGTCGCGTTCTTCGCAACGAAGTCTGTTTCGCTGTTTACTTCCAGGATCGCGGAAGTATTGCCGACGGTAAGAATGTCAACGATGCCGTCCGCCGCGATTCTGTCAGCCTTTTTCGCTGCGACAGCAAGACCCTTTTCGCGCAGAATCTTGATTGCCTCTTCAAAATCGCCGTTCGCTTCGACCAGCGCCTTCTTGCATTCCATCATGCCGCAGCCGGTTTTTGCTCTTAAATCCATTACTGCCTTTGCGGATATTTCAGCCATTTATTTTAGCCTCCTGTTATTACGATAGTTTCGTCCGATTACTCGGCGTCGGTTTTTGCTTCGGTTTCCGCAGCTTCTGCGACCGCAGCTTCTGCGGCAGCAGCTTCTTCAGCCGCAGCTTCGGCGGTTGCGCCGGCTTCGGAAGAATCAATAAACTGCTCGCCCTGCTTGCCTTCAATCACAGCGTCCGCCATAACCGATGCGATCAGCTTGATCGCGCGGATAGCGTCGTCGTTGCCGGGAATAACGTAGTCAACTTCGTCCGGGTCGCAGTTCGTATCAACGATAGCGATAACAGGGATACCAAGCTTCTTCGCTTCGTCCACTGCGTTCTTCTCTTTCTTGGGGTCAACGACGAAGATCGCGGAGGGAAGCGACTTCATATCCTTGATACCGCCAAGGTTGCGCTCAAGGTCCTGCATTTCCTTCTGGAGCTTGGCGACTTCCTTCTTGGGAAGAAGATCAAAGGTGCCGTCCTCAGACATCTTGTTGAGGTTGTGAAGTTTCTGGATGGACTTCTTGATGGTCTTGAAGTTCGTAAGCATACCGCCAAGCCAGCGAATGTTTACATAAAACATTTCGCATCTGAGCGCTTCTTCCTTAATCGCGTCCTGCGCCTGCTTCTTGGTGCCGACGAAAAGAATGTTGCCGCCTTCAGCGACCGTATTGCGAACGAACAGGTAAGCCTCTTCGATTTTCTTAACGGTTTTCTGAAGGTCGATGATGTAGATACCGTTTCTCTCGGTGAAGATGTACTCCGCCATTTTGGGGTTCCATCTTCTGGTCTGGTGACCGAAATGAACGCCTGCTTCAAGCAGCTGCTTCATTGAAATAACTGACATTTCTTCTACTCCTTTTTTCTCGGGTTAGCCCCGCCACCGCTTTGGGATTTACGCCGGCCTTACGGATATGTGCTATCCGCACCCGAACCGACGCATAACGGTGTGTGTACTTGCCTGTGTCTCAAAAGGCTTTGGATATTATATCACGAAAACCCTTTGTTTGCAATACCTTTTCTAAAAATTTGGAAGGTTTTTTCTATAATTTACTGGTAAAAATTTGGTTATACTGATAAAAAGTTTGCCGCGAATTTTTGTAAATATACGTTTGTTTTAACGTGGTACGCTTTTTTGAAATAAAAAAAGAGCCCCGCGTTATGCAGCGGGCGCTCTTTTGCGCGTTTCAGAGGGGGAACGCGCAGAGTTTGGGGATGGCTATCTGAGTTGACAGGTGTCGATCCGGGTAAGCGTGTTTATATCATAAGAGGAGAGAACGCTATCATACGAACCCTGTGAAAACACATAAATGTAATTGCCGATATAGAGGCCCCTTGTGTAGGCCGATCCGTCTTTCAGCATCGGTATGCTTCCTATATTTACAAACGCATTGTTTTCAAATTTGAATAATAGAAATTTGACGCAAGGCTCGTCTTTATAATCGAGTGCCGGGAAACCGATGATGTTCTTTATAGGATCAATTAAAACCGCCTTGTGGTTCAGGAACGCCTCGCTGTAGAGTAAATCATCGCTTAATAAAAGGACAGTAATCTCCGAGACGTTCGTTTTATCGCTAACGTCGAACATGGACAGCTTGATGCAGTCGCTGTCCGTATCCCAGCCGAGACCGAAGAGCAGACCGTCTCCGTAAGCGTGCAAGTAAGCGGAAAATCCGGGAATTTTGAGCGCTGACAGCACTTTTGGATTTTTCGGGTCGGAAAGGTCGATCGCGAACAGCGGGTCGGTGTTCCGGAAGGTTACCACATAGCCGATATTGCCGTAGAACCGTACGGAGTGGATGGTTTCGTCCGGCGCAAGGTTGTGAATGGTTCCAACCGGCTTGAGGTCCATATCCAGCGTATATAAGGCATTATAAACGCTTCTGTTCTTATGCGCAGCGATATAGCCCTTCTCGTCCTGACGAAACTCAAATGCGTACTCTAAGACGGTTGCTGCAACCCGCAGCGTGTCGCCGTACTCGTCCATCGCGAACTGGTTGATAAGCTTTCCGGCGATTTCTCCGGTCGCGTCAAGATTGATTCTGCCTCCGGATATCGAGAAGCGGTAAAGATCCGTACTGTCCTTCGCCATGACGATGGCATTGGCTTTCATTTCGAGCCTGTTGAAGTTTTTCATCGAATACGACGCGATATATATATTTTTCTCGCTTGCATAAATCGTACCCTGAACGCCCAAAGTTGCCAGGCTCGATTTATAGTTTTCCGGCTGGGTGACGTCCGTTCCGGTGATGACGTTATACACACTCTTTGATATATCTTCAGGCACGAAAATTCGAGACGGCGATATCAGATTCTTCCTGTCGTACGGCGAAGCGATAGGGATATACGTTTCGGCCGCGTCCTTGTCGGGTTCGTAAACACAATAAGATGAAATGATATAAAGGTATTTTCCGATCATGCGGGAGGAACTGTACGCGCCGCTCTGATAAAGCTCGTTTTTGAAAACAGGATTTGCCCTGTCGGCGATATCGTAAATCTCAACCGCGGTGATTCTTTTATAATAATCAAAGTTTCCGACGCTTGAATGGGCGGGCGCATAGCCTGATTTAATCAGGATCATGGTGTCCTGATACAAAAGGATTTCTTTTAACACATAGTCGTAATCGTCCTGCCTGCCGCGGATCCGAATGGTCGAGACAAGGCTGAGCTTTCCGTTGTCCGCGGAGAGAATATACACGCAGCCTTTTTTGTGATTGGCTAAATTCTTTGTATAAAAGCGATAATAATCTAAAAGCACATTTCCGCAGGCATAGATATATTTACCGTCCGTTTTGATGATGTCCGCTTCCTGCACGCCCAGTACCTGGTTGTTTGTATCCGAGAATTCGGGTTGCTCGGGGTCGCCCGGCCCATCTTTCGGTCCGTCTTCTTCTATGATTCCATCGCTTCCCGGAATCGTAAAGTGTTGATCTTCGAGCTGCTGAATTTTTTTGCAAATATCCGTATAACTGTAATTGCCGACTTCTTTATCACTTCCGCCGCCGTCTTCTGTTTCGATATCTTCCGTTCGGGGGTCTTCGCAGTTTTCGTTCGTTGGTTTTGAATCGTCCCGGTTCGCACCGCTCTCGCTCTTCGCTCCGCTGCTGACGAGAGGCGAACCGAGTTTGGTATTTGGCGTGGAAATCGTTTGGTCGTCCGACGGAGCGTTGAAATTCATTTGCGGGACTGCGAACATGACCGCGCACGTCATCAAAGCAAGACACATCGCGGTGGCGAGCAGGGGCTTTAAGTATATCCTACGCGTCGTCTTTTCCCGACAGACCTTTAGCATTTTTTCTTTTGTTTTGACCAGGCTTTCGGAGGCAGGGGTGACCTTTTCCATATCGCGTCTGTATTTATCCTGAAACATAAACCAACCATCCTTTCTAAAACTGCTACTTGTCAGCGTTTTCAACTGTTTCAAAAGTATCGCCTAAAGCGGCTTTGAGCTTTTTTCGCGCGCGCATCAAAATGGATTTGACATAAGAACTGCTTCTGCCGAGCATTTCGGCTATTTCGTCGACTTTGTAATTCTCGTAATAATACAGGTGAATTACGGTCCGCATATTCTTCGGCAGTGCCGCGACCGCGTAGTAAACCTCGCTTTTCTCTTTCATGGTGACATAGAGATTATCTTTCAGCTCTGTTGTTCTACGGAACCATGACGAGGTAAGAAGGCTTTTTGTCAGATTTATCGTGACCCGGATAAACCACGCCTTCTCATGTTCTGGGTTTTCAAACTGAGGGCTGCTTTTGATGTACCGAACAAACACTTCCTGCATGATGTCCTCCGCGTCGTGCGAATTGTTCGTACGCGCAAACGCGATTTTAAACACCATATCGGCGTATTTGTCCAGCAGCGATTCAAAAACTTCTTCTGCGTGCGACGATCGACAGTCTGTCATGGATATTCCGATCCCCCAAAAAATCAGTTGACGCCAACATTAGGAGCACCTTTTGGCAAACGCCGCCCTCTATCGGCGTCTGCATCAAGAAAACGTTTTCTTTCATAAAATAATACCGCTGAAAAGGCCGCCCGGTTGCATCTTCTAAAAAATATTTTATATTTTTTATCGTATTAAAAAAAGGGGACATGCGGTCATGTCCCCAACAAAATTATAAAAGTGTTCCCATCTCTTCGCCGTTCTCAAGCCAGGCAAGAATCTGCTCGCAGTTCATCAGGCAGCGGGGCAGATGGAACGGGCCTTTCCACATCGAGCCTTTCTGCGTATGCGAAACGGTGCCGTCCTTGTGCAGATAGCCGTACCATTCGCCGTATTCCTTGTCCGCGAAGCGTCCGAAGGAATACAGGTGCGTTCTCTCGAACCAATCCCAATATTTCTTGTCTCTGGTAAGTCCGTACGCGAGCAGGGTAGCGATGAGCACTTCGTTGTGCACCCACCAGAGCTTCATATCCCATTCAAGCTGCTCGCAGGGTCTGCCGTTGACGTCGGTGAAGTAGATAAAACCGCCGTACTGCTTGTCCCAGCCCCATTCCAGCGACCAGTCAAGAATGTTGAGCGCTTTTTGCAGCAGGTCTTTGTTTTTGGTGTATATCGCCTGATTCATAATGAACCAGCTGTTCTCGATCGAATGGCCGGGGTTGATGGTGCGTCCGGCGGGCGTGTCGATAAACTCGCCGTTTGCGCCGACGGTTTCGAGCACCGCGTGCAGGTCGGGCTTATAGTGGTATTTTAACATGATGTCGATGATTTCGTCGGCGACTTTCGTGTAGTAATCCGCTTTTTCCGGGTCGCAGCGGCGGAGCAGCTGCGCGGAGCTGATGAGCACCATCGGAACGGCGGCGGCGCGCTCGCTGCGGGTTTCCGCGTAGGTTTTCGGCGTTATTTTATACGGATCTGTCGAAGGGTCGCGGAACATTCTGAGCATCATTTCATAGCAGTCTTCCGCTTTTTTCAGCGCTTCCTTGTCGCCGGTCGCAAGGGCGTATTCCGCCATCGCGAAAACAAAGAAGGACTCGGAATACATATAGCGGCGCTTGCGGAGCGGTCTGCCGTCCTGCGTAACGGTGAAATACATTCTGCTGTCTTTGTCCGTGCAGTAGTTTTCCAAAAACTTTTTGCCAAGCTCCATGGCGTCCAGCCATTCCTGCTTTTTGCCGTAATGGTTGCTGAGCGCGGAGAAGGTCCAAAGACATCTGCCCTGGAACCAAACCGATTTGTCGTTGTTGTAGCTTTTGCCTTCGCGGTCAACGCAGGTAATGTAACCGCCGTACTTTTTATCCAGAAGATCGCTGTTAAGCCAGAATGGGACGCAGTCGTTTAACAGCTGATCGCGGTAAAACTGCCTGTATGAAGCAAAAGTCTGCTTATCCATAAAAAATACACTTCCTTAATAAAATATAATAGAATAATGACTTTGTTTATTTTACTTTTTTTCATTATGCTTGTCAATATAAAATACCGATTTGACAAATAAAATGCCAAATGTTATAATAATACGACGATTGTATGATTACCCATATTCGGAAAAAAGTCATATAAGCAGTATATAATAAGATTCAGTAATATAGTATCATAAAACAATAAAAGGTTATCTGTATGAGAAAAATAAAATCTTTACTGTTTGTTTGCATCCTTGTTTTGTTAGCAGCCAATCTGTCCTCCTGCGACTGGGTAAAGGAATATTTTAAAGAAAACATACTGGGGCTGACGGAGGATGTAAAACCCGAAGGCTATATCGAAAGCAAGGAGAACGATCTGTTCAAGTACGACGTCTGCAGAGACGGCATCGTGATAACCGAATACAAAGGCGAGGATACGACGGTCATCATACCGGAGTACATCGACGGCAGACCGGTTATTTCGATTTGGTCGCTGGCGTTTTACAACAACAATATTATCGAGTATGTAACCCTTCCGAGAACGCTTCAGCGAATAGAGGCGAGCGGTTTTTATTACAGCAATAAGCTCAAAGAGATCGTGATTCCGGACAGCGTCACGTATATCGGCGATCGCGCTTTCGCCTGGTGCACCGCGATGACGAGCGTCACGCTGCCGTCGGGTTTGACAGAGATTCCGAATTATGCGTTTAACGAGTGTTCCTCGCTGACGAAGATCATAATCCCCCCGAAGGTCACTTCCATCGGCGTGCGGGCGTTTTCGTGGTGCACATCGCTGACACGGGTGGAAATTCCCGATTCGGTCAGGAGCATTGGCGAGAACGCGTTTATGAACTGCTCGTCGCTGGAGTATGTGATTGTGCCCGACAGCACGACGGAGTTTGGACAAACGATTTTCAAAAACTGCCCGCAGCTGACCGTCGTCGTCACCTCTGAATATTCCCCCTGCGCGTTGTACTGCAAGCAGGATGAGAACAACTACCCTTATACAACCGTCCGACCGCCTGAGGAAACTTCCGAGGATGCCGCGTCCGATGTTTCCGCGGTAACCAGTAAGAAGTAAAAGGTAAGAAGTAAGAGGTAAGAGGTAAGAAGTTAGAGGTAAGAAGTAAGAAGTAAGAGATAGAAATGGAAAGCCCGCTCGGTAAGAGCGGGCGTTTTTTTATCCGATTAGCCGTTTGGTGAGCGTATAAAACTGCTTGATGGTGCATTGAAGGGCTTTCCGCTTGCTGCTTTTCAGATAGAACAGGTCGCTGCCCCAGTCCTTCGCGCAGTCGTAATCCCATAAATCGCCTTCGTAAATCACAAAGTCTTTGAGTATGTTTTCCACATCCGCGATGGAATAATAGCGGTCGGGCTTGATTTCTTCGGAAATACCGCACTCCGAAAGCACGCTGTTCGCAAACTCCAGGCAGGTAAAGGCTTGTCCGATATGAACGCGCTTATGGAACAAAGCCAGAACCATCGAGAAACTGTTGTATATGTACTGCGCGGAGTTTTCCTTTATAAAATTGATGTACGCAACCGCTTCCTTGTATTTCTGGTCTGAAACCGGGATTGCGCAGATTTTTATGGGGATTGAATCGGCGTCGTAGAGCGAATACCGCAAAATAGACTCCTCGATAAAACCGCCGAAGAATGGAATATTTTTATAATACCGCGCGAAAGAATACATCGAGCCGAGGTTTTTTTCAAAAGAAACCGCGACGTGACTGTATAGATTTCTGGTAAAAAACCGGATCGTCTTGCCGATTCCGGTCGGCGAGCTGATAAAAACTATGTAAATATACTTCTGTGACGGTTCGATTTTCGGTTTATCCATACATTAACACCCAAAAATACTATATCATATTCCGGTGTGTTTGTCTATACATAAGTTTTTACATTAAAAAATAAAAAAGCGGGATCATCAGATTCCCCGCTCAGCAAGCTTGGCGACGAAGGACTGCATTTCGCTTTTGCTGTTGATATTATGAATTTGCGAAAGTATGGCCTGGCGTTCGCTCTCGGAAAGAGAAGAGAAGTATTCCATCGCTTTTGCGTTCTGCGCGAGCGCCATACCGAATCCGAGCGGTATTCCGTCGCCGTTCGCGTAATTTTTCGTTTCCATAAAATCCTTTTCTCCAGTGGAAAGTATTTATAAAACGGTTTTTTACGAACCGTTTCAACCTTATTATTCTTTTTTTTATGAAAAATATTCGTATAAAACATTTACGGATTTCTGCGAATGACAAGATATGGCAATCTGCGGCGTTATAATAAAAACACAAATCACAATCGGCATGAGGTGGTAATTTTAGCTTACGAACGCATATACATGAATATACCTGCTTGTATGTTCTTCTTTCTCAGCGGGGTTTCTGCCTGTTCTCAAGTAGGAAAGGAGCACAGAAAATGACAAAACTGCAAGCCGCGCTGAAGCGGGCGGCGGAAAAAGAAAACACCCTCGGCGTCGCGCTGAAACTTTTTTACAAAATATTGTCGTCAGCGAACTTTCAGGCTGTCGTCAGTTTTATTTTCACCTTTTTAATCGGAAAATTTACGTTTACCGACGAGCATAAACTGAATCTGCCCTTTTTACTGCCGGTCGGCGGCAGCTATATCATAATCAGCATTCTATTTATACTGGCAAATAAGTATAAAAACAAAGTCTCCACGCAAAGTAAAGTAACCGCCGGATGCTTAAAGGAAATAACGACCATAACATATACTGTAAAAGAAAGCATTACGAACGCAAGAATCGCATATTATGAAAACAAGAACGAACCCTTAAAGCTGAACCAGTATTATACCTGCGCCGTTTCGGTTTGCGAATCGATCTATTATCTACTGTCCGGCGCGTACGGACACAATCGGTTCAAAGTAACCATTTTTCAGCAGTACAAGCGCAAAGACGGCAGCCGGTACGCGAAAATGATCGCCTACAAAAGCCACGAGAACAAGCGCCCGAAGAGTTACAACAAAGAGCTTCCGCTTTTTACGAACAATGAAAACAAGCTGTTCGTCGTCAAACTGTTTGAGCAGAACCTGACCGACATTGTCTGCTTTGACAAAAAAGAGCAGGTTGACGAGCAGTTTATACGAATCGACAACGGGAAAATCAACACGAAGCAGTACATGGCGATACCCTGCCAGTCGGACTGCGATTCCATAGCTTTTATCATCCAAATCGCGTCTTATGAAGCGAACATGTTTGAAAGCGCCGAACAGATGAAAGAGCTGGGCGATGAAATACTTGTTTCCTACCGCGAACTGCTTGCGCTGATTAATGAACAAAAGAAACTGATTGAAAATATAATTGCTAATGAAAGAAAGGTGGTGCCTTACAGTGCTGCAGGCGAAGACGCAGGAGCAGAAACTGCCAATAAGGGAAGAACCTTTGAACCGGTGTGACGATGCGGCGTATGACGGCGACCTCTGCTGTGAAGAGGATTTTATTGATACGGAAGCGATTAAAATCATAGAAACGCTGAACCTGAATCGAAAAAAGCTGTATAAAAACATTTAAAGGACGATCACCTGCAATAGGTGGTTTTTCTTTTTTATTCGCAAATATAGCTTTTTACTTGCATATTCTGTACTAACAGCGTTTAAGGAGGTGGTAAACATTTTGCAGAAAAACAGATACAATCGCGCGAAAGTTAACATAATGCTAAGGCAGATCATCCGCGAGCTATGGGAGCAGCACGGTTTTTGGACCCGGTCGTTCATCGTCAGCGCCGTTGACGGGCTTGAAGATACGGAGCTGGTGACCAAAAGGCTTTTAAGAAACCCGGCGGACTTCGCGGCGGTGCTGATCAATTTTTACGGCGAGCAAAACGCGAACCAGTTTAAAGACCTGCTCACCGAGCACCTGAGCATCGCCGCCGATATGGTCAACAACGCCAAAGCCGGAGACATGCTGCGATACAGCGAGCTGAAAAAAGACTGGTTTCGAAACGCGGATGAAATCGCCGCCTTTCTGTCAAGCATAAACCCGTACTGGAACCGGAGCGAGTGGCAGAAGATGCTGCATAAGCATCTGGATTTGGTGGAATCCGAAGCGGTTACACGTCTGAACCGCCAACACGAGAAGAATATCGCCGTCTTTGACGAGATCGAGAATCAGTCGCTTCTCATGGCGGATTACATGTCGGACGGAATACTCAGGCAGTTTGGATATTCTTAAAAAGAAAAATCTCAGCAATATGCCGATCGGAAGGTATAACGCTGGGATTTTTAACTTGTCGGCGTTGTTTGTTTACAAAACGGAAAACGTAAGGTATAATAATTTTATAAAAACCTGCGCGACTGCAAATTCATGATTGACAAACACGAACAAATGTGCGATAATAATGCCGATATATCGCAGCAGCTCTATATTGTTGAAAAGTCGGCATTTATGTGAATTGAAATTCAGGCGGCATTTCTGTTTCTGTTCATGCGCAGAATGCATAAAAAACGGCGGTTAATATGAGGGATAACGACGAACTCTTTACAATCGAAATCAAAATAAATCTAAACATTCCCGAGAAGAAAAAGGAAGCGCCTGCAAAACAGGAGACGACGCTTCGCGAAGACGGCAGGGGTCAGTTTGTTTTGTTTGCGGAGGCGGAGCGCAAAAGGCAGGAGGAAAAGCGCAAAGAATATCTTCGCCTGCGCGAAGCCATTTTCAACCGCAACCGGGGACCGGTCAACTGCACCTTTCTTCAGCAGGCGGCTGCCTACGCAAACGAGGAGGGTGAGCCGGCGGAGTTTGTGCCGTTTTCCTGCTACTGGCCGACTTATGACGTCATGACCGATTCGCAGCTGAAATACTACTTTTACTGGCGCGGTCAGGTAAGAAACGGGATTTATCCGCAGACTTCGCTGTCCTATATTTTTATTTACATTTATGAACTTATCAACAAAGTCGGCATTCAGGACAAAGCGGACGGACTTTTAAAACTCTGCGCCGTTTGGGGCGAGTACAGGACGCACTATCCCAATCTGGACCGCTATCTCAAGGCGTGGGTCGCGGACTATATCGCGATTCATTTCCCGGACGGTCTGCCGGAAGGTCTTTTGGCGAAAATACCCTATCCGGACGTCATCGCGCGTCTGCCCGACCATATCGTATCCGATCTTTTTTTAAACGCGGAAGAGCCGGATACGTACAGAGAGAACATCCTTGACTTTCTGCTCAAGTATTCCAACTATAAGCTGAAAGCGGGCGGGTTCTATCAAAACTATGCAGCGATGGTCGATTCCTATCTGCCGGACGCGTTCCGATATTTGAACAAATATCTCAGGAAGAAAACCGGCAAAGGGATTTTTGACGCCTTTAAATCCGAAATTACGCAGAAGAAAATGCCCTATCAAAACGCGGTGTATCAGGGAAACGTCAAGTGGATCGAAACACGAGCCGACGACTATGTCCGAAACAAACCGCTTCAGGGGTTTATTACTGCAGTGATGAAAGAAACTGAAAACTGCCTGCGCGGGATCGTCGGCTACAAAGGAAAGCTGAAAAGCGGACTGGATGACGAGTACGCGCGGGTTTTAAGAAAGTTTATCTTAGAAAAATACAAAAACAAAAAGCTCGAAGAAAAAGCAAATTTCCGCATCGATCATTCCAAAGTGCAAAAACTAATCGAAAACGCCGAAATCATTCGGGACAAGCTGCTTGCGGACATTCCCGAAGCGGAATTCGAAGAAACGGCAGCCGAGACGGAAGAAGCAGAATCTGCAGCCGAAACTTCGGCAGTTACGGAAACAGATTCCGCCGAGCAGGTATTTACGCAGACGGACGACCCGTACGGCGAACTGACGGCGCATGTAAGCGACCTGCAGCGTAAAATCCTCGGCTTTATTATGGAACGCGGTGGAACCGTTACCGTATCGGAGCTGTCGTACGTGTTTTCCGGCGTATTTCTTGATATGGAGATCGACAGCATCAACGAAGCCGCGATGGACTGTCTCGGCGATATTCTGCTGCTGACCGAAGGCGAAAACATCATACTACTGGAATAAAGGAAGAACTGCATTGAGCGACGTCAAAATTCCCAAACGAATCACCACCGCTTTGCTGAACTCGCTCGGCTCGGGCGTTACGCCCCGCATCGGGCTGGAGTACATCGCGGTTGGAAGAAAAAACGAAATCGAAACCCTATTAAACGACCTTGCGAATATTAAGGAAGGCGGCTCGGTCTTCCGTTTGATTGTCGGAAGATACGGAAGCGGAAAGAGTTTTCTTTTGCAGATCATCCGCAATTACGCGATGGAGCGCGGCTATGTCGTAGCCGACGCCGACCTGTCGCCCGAGCGCAAACTCTGCGGCAACAAGGGGCAGGGGCTTGCGACCTACCGCGAGCTGATACAGAATATGTCCACGAAGGTGCGGCCGGACGGCGGCGCTTTGTCCTCCGTGCTGGAAAAATGGATCGCGCAGATTCAGATGGACGTGATGAAGGAGTTAAATCTAACCGCTTCCGACCCAGCGTTCGCCGCGCAGGTCGAGCTGCGCATCTATCAGGTTATCAACAGCATGGAAGCGATGGTGCACGGCTTCGACTTCGCAAAGGTGCTGACCGCGTACTGGGAGGGCTGCAAAACCGGTTCGCTGGAGAAAAAGAACAGCGCGCTCAAGTGGTTCCGCGGCGAGTATTCGACCAAAACCGAAGCGATGAGCGAGCTGGGCGTCCGCATTATCATTGACGACAGCACCTGGTTCGATTACATCAAGCTGATGTCCCTGTTCGTGCGCCGCATCGGCTACAACGGCTTTATCGTGCTGTTGGACGAGGGCGTCAACCTCTATAAGATTTCCAACACCATCGCAAGAAACAACAACTACGAAAAACTGCTGACCATCTTCAACGACACGATGCAGGGGTGCTCGAGCGGGCTGGGCATCTACCTGTGCGGCACGCCGCAGTTTGTGGAAGACACGCGGCGAGGGCTTTTCAGCTACGAGGCGTTAAAATCCCGCCTTGCGGCGTCGCGCTTTTTAAAAGACGGTTTGCGGGATATGCAAAGCCCGGTCATATACCTTGACCGAATCTCAAACGAGGAGATTTACGTTCTTCTTTTAAAGGTGCTGGACATTCACCAGCAGCATTACGGCTATACAAGTACCGTAACCGAAGACAACCTGATTTCGTTTATGAAAGCCGCCACCAAACGCATCGGCGCCGACGAACTGCTGACGCCGAGAGAAATTGTACGAGATTTTATCGGCATCCTCAACATCCTGCAGCAGCGCAGCGACATTACCTTTGCGGATTTACTTGGCGGCGACCTCTTTAAGACAAGCGGCAGAAGCGGCGAGCTGGAGGACGACTTTGACGACGACTCCGCCGAGTTTACGCTGTAAAAAGGGAAATTATGATGAACGACGACGTTTTTAACAGGCTTGCGCCTTTTATTCGAGATTTTATCTACCGCAACAACTGGAACGAGCTGCGCGAGGTTCAGGTCGAGGCCTGCAAGGTGATTTTCGACACCGACGCGCATCTGCTGCTCAGCACGGGAACCGCGTCGGGCAAAACCGAGGCGGCGTTTCTGCCCGTGCTTACCGAAATAACCAACGATCCCCCGATGTCGGTCGGGGTTTTGTATATCGCGCCGCTCAAGTCGCTCATCAACGACCAGTTTTACCGGCTCAACGATCTGCTCAAAGAAGCGAATATTCCGGTCTGGCACTGGCACGGCGACGTTTCGTCCAGCCATAAGCAGAAGTTATTGCGCAATCCGAGCGGCGTGCTTCAAATAACGCCCGAATCCATGGAAAGCATGCTGATGAACAAGAACCGCGACCTGATGCGCATTTTCGGCGATCTGCGCTTTATCATCATCGACGAAGTGCACAGCTTTATGGGAACCGACCGCGGAATACAGGTGTTGTGCCAGCTCGAGCGTCTGCAAACTTTCCTGCGCACCAAACCGCGCAGGATCGGGCTTTCTGCGACGCTCGGCGATTATACCATGGCGGAGGAATGGCTCGCTTCCGGCACCGACAGAAAGGTGATAACCCCGATGATAAAGGGAAGCACGCAGAAGATACGCCTGGCGGTCGAGCATTTCTATGACCCGAGCGAGCCGGAGAAAAAAGACGAAGCGGCGGACGCCGAAGAAACCGCAGAGGAACAGCCCAAGTCGAGCGCTTTCTGGGAGTATATCTATGATAAAACCCTGAACCGCAAGTGCATCATCTTTACCAACATGCGCAATCAGGCGGAATACTCCATCGCGATGCTGCGCCAGATTGCCGAGCTGCGAAACACGCCGGACGTTTATTTTGTGCATCACGGCAGTATTTCGGCGCCGCTTCGCGAAACCGCGGAAAGCGAGATGAAGGAAACCGAAGGCCCCATAGTGGTCGGCGCGACGCTCACGCTCGAAATGGGCATCGACATCGGAAGGCTGGAACGCGTCATTCAGTTGGACGCGCCCAACTCGGTGTCCAGCTTTCTGCAGCGTCTTGGCCGGTCGGGCCGGCGCGGGAACCCTGCCGAGATGTGGTTTGTCTGCCGGGAGGAAAAACCCTCAGGACTGCCGCTTCTGCCGTTGCGGCTTCCCTGGAAGCTGATGCAGGACATCGCGATTATACAGCTTTATTTGGAGGAACACTGGATAGAGCAGCCGCGCCTTCAAAAATACCCGCTGAGCATGCTTTACCACCAGACCATGAGCACGCTCGCGCAGCTGGGCGAGGCGACGCCGGCTCTGCTCGCCAGGCGCGTGCTGGGGATGGCGGCATTCCGGCATATTTCGCACGACGATTACAGAGAACTGCTTCTGCATCTTATAAAGCTCGACCATATTCAGCCGACCGAGGAGGGCAGTCTGATTATCGGTCTGAACGGCGAGAAAGTGGTAAACAACTACAAGTTCTACGCCGTTTTCCCGGACGAGGACGAGTACACGGTTGTTTCGGAATCCAATACAATCGGAAAAATCGACGTTCCGCCGCCGCCGGGCGAGCGTTTGACCATCGCGGGCAGGACGTGGGAAGTGCTTGAAGTGGATATGAAAAGCAAGATCGTCAACGTCAAGATGGTCAAAGGCAAGATCAAGACCTACTGGGCGGGCAGCAACATCAAGACCGACAACCGCATTTTGGAGCGCATGCGGCAGGTTCTGATTGACAAAAAGGATTATCCCTACCTGCAGAAAGGTGCGAAGGAGCGGATGGCGGAAGCCTACTTCCTTACGCAAAACACCGGCATCGACCGGTACAACGTCGTCAGCATGGGCGGCAAGAGCGTCTGCATTTTCCCGTGGATGGGGAACTTCGACTACTACACGACCATGCTTCTCATCAAAAAACTATGCGGCTATATGCTCAACATCAAAAGCATCGGCGGACAGGCTCCGTATTTCATCACGCTGAAGCTGGGAAGCGGAGAAACGACCGCGGATACTTTCTTAGACGAGCTGAAAAAAGCGGTCAACCAGCCGATCAATCTCGAGTACATGCTGACCGACGAGGATGTTCTGGAGCTAAAACAGCAGTACGAGTACAAAACGCCCAAGTTTGACGAGTTCGTCCCGGTAAGCCTTTTGAAAAAATCGATTATTTATGATTACATTGACCTTGACAGAATCCGCCAAAAGATAAACAGCTGGAGGTTCCATGAGCAGTAACTTTCACCGGCTATCGCCGTTTATCCGGGAGTACATCTACAAAAACAACTGGGATTCGCTCAATGAAATACAGGAGGAAGCCTGCCGCGTCATTTTTGACACGGACGACCACCTCCTGCTGACTTCCGGCACCGCGTCGGGGAAAACCGAGGCGGCTTTTTTGCCTGCGCTGACGGTTCTCAGCGAGGACCCGCCGGCGTCGATTGGGATATTGTATATCGCGCCGATGAAGGCGCTAATCAACGACCAGTTCTACCGGCTTGACGATTTGTTAAAAGAAGCCGGAATCCCGGTCTGCTGCTGGCACGGCGACGTTCCGCAGAGCAAAAAGAGCAGGCTGATTAAAAACCCCGCCGGCGTCCTGCAGATTACGCCGGAATCCATGGAGAGCATGCTTTTGAACCGCAACCGGGATTTGGCGCGTTTGTTCGGCGATTTGCGGTTTATCATCATTGACGAGGTGCACGCCTTTATGGGCAGCGACCGCGGAATCCAGGTGCTCTGCCAGCTCGAGCGGCTGCAGAAATACATCCGCACCCAGCCGCGCAGAATCGGGCTTTCCGCGACGCTCGGAGATTACACGCTTGCCGAACGCTGGCTTTCTTCGGGGACGGATAAAAAGACGGCGGTGGTTTCCGGCGCTGTGCATCAAAAAATCCGGCTTTCGGTCGAGCAGTTCAACATGCCCATTCTTGAAACCGAAATGAGCCCGTTCAACGACCCGACCTGGCCCTACCTATATGAAAAAAGCCTCGGCAAAAAGTGCATCATCTTCTCCAACGGCAGGGAAGTCGCGGATGCGGTGATTACGAATATGCGCTATATCGCGGCGATGAAGGGAACGCCGGATATTTACCATGTACATCACGGCAGTATTTCCGGGCCCTTGCGCGAAGAAGCCGAAACCGATATGAAGGAGTCCGAGGGTCCGGTTGTGACCGGCGCGACGGTAACGCTGGAAATGGGCATCGACATTGGCAGGCTCGAGCGGGTCATTCAGATCGGCGCGCCGATCTCGGTTCAAAGCCTTGTTCAGCGGCTGGGCAGGTCCGGCAGAAGGGGCAACCCTGCCGAGATGTTCTTTTTGGACTGGGAGACGCTGCCCGAGAATGATGCGGCGCCCTTTCCAGACAGGATACCGTGGCGGCTTTTGCAGATAATCGCAATGCTGCAGTTATATCTTGAGGAGCGCTGGATGGAGCCGCCGAAGATTTTAAAATATCCGCTCAACATGCTCTACCAGCAGATTATGAGCGTGGTCGCGTCCGCGGGGGAGATGTCGCCGCAGTCATTGGCAAATCAGATTCTATCCATGGAAAGTTTCCGATATATCACCGAGGATGATTTCAAAGATTTGCTTATGCACCTGTTGGCGCTCAACCACCTTCAGCTGACCGAGGAGGGCGGGCTGATTATCGGACTTGAAGGCGAGAAGATTATCAACAATTACAAGTTCTATGCCGTTTTTACCGAGGAAGAAACCTGGAGCGTCATGCACGGCTCGCAGAAAATCGGCACGATCGAGGAGCATGTAAAACCCTCGCAGTACATGACAGTCGCCGGGAAGTGCTGGGTTGTTAAGGCGGTGGATGACCAGAAAAGACTGGTTTTCGTCGAGGAAGCTCAGCGCAAAATACGCCTGCTTTGGCTCGGCGACCGGGCGGTCGTACACAACCGCATTCTGCAGCGCATGAAGCAGGTGCTTTTTGAGGACACCGAATACCCCTACCTGCAGGAAAACGCGGCAAAGCAGTTAAAAAAAGCCCGCGCGATTGCGCGGGAGTATGCGCTGGACAGGATAAACGTATTCGACCTCGGCGGAAACAATATCTGCGTTATTCCCTGGATGGGACATGTCAGTTACTACACGCTGTTGAAAATGATTCGGAAATATATGTCCCGCCCGGACAGCGACGATTTCAGCGTTAAGAAAACGGGGGGAATCCGACCTTACTATTTTACTTTTAAGCTGGAAAGCGAGGAGAGCATACCGGAAATTTTCCTTGAGCGGTTGAAGTCCATCATAAATTCAGGAATTACGCCAGTAGAACTGGTGGACGAAAAGGACATTCGCCAATTAAAGAAGCAGTTTGAGTACAAAGAACCCAAATACGACCGCTATGTTCCCGAAAAACTGTTAAAAAAACAGGTGATTGCGGACTATATCGACCTTGATTTTCTAAAAAACGAAATAAACCGTTGGAACTGTTAAAAAAGCCTGCGTTTTTAAGCGCAGGCTTAGCTTTTTACAGCGGTAAAGATATACGCAAACTCGGTTTCAAAGCGGTTTATAACCGTCAGCCCGGACTCTGTCAGGTACTGCTGTGTCTTTTCCGGGTCGTCCGGGTAGTATGCAATCTTCCGGTCGCCGTAATCGACGACGCTTTCCAGGTCTTTGCTGATGGACAAAACAAACCTGCCGTTTTGATTGAGCAGGGAAGCGATTCTTTCCACAGCCGCTTTCTTGTCCGGGAAATGGAAAAAGGTCAGCGTGGAGTAAATCACGTCAAAACGAACTTTGAAGCCGTCGGCGCAGATCAGCTCGACATTCTTAAACTCTTTCAGGTTCTCTCTTGCTCTTTTAATGGTTTTTGGCGAGAAATCAATGCCGGTGAAATGTCTGCACAATCCGCACACTCTGCAAGCAACCCTTCCGGTGCCGACGCAGACTTCGAGAACGGTTTTGGTCTTGTCCAGCCGCATTTCGTCGATAAACGGCTGACCGTCCCATTTGTCCATATACGCTTTCAATTCCGGCGGGTCGCGGAACGGGTCGTTGCTCTCGTCGATAAGTCGATCGTAATGGCTGATGACGTTATCCATTTATGAAAAATCCTTTCTTATAAGATAAGTTAGCTTAACAGTTCAGCAATTCCCGGTATAAACATATTTCAGGCTTCTTCTTGCGACTTCTGCAAGGCGGTAAACCTTTTCAACCGGCGTCGGTTGTCTGTCCAAATATCGATAGCGCGGGAAAAAGCGGGATATATGCAGGGGTATTTCACTGCTGATGCCGGACAGCCATTCGGAAAGCGAGGCAATCTCTTCCTCGCTGTCGTTCTCACCGGGAATAATCAGCGTCGTGACCTCCACATGGCAGGTCTTTGCGGAAAGTTCAATCGTGCGCTTGACGGTGTCAAGGCCGCCGGATATTTTTTTATAAAATGTGTCCGTAAAGGCTTTCAGGTCAATGTTCATCGCGTCAATCAGCGGAAGCAGTTTGATAAGCGGCTCTTCGCAGATGTATCCGTTTGTAACAACCACATTTTTTAGCCCTTTTTCGCGAATCAGCTTCGCGCAGTCATACACAAACTCGTAACCGATCAGCGGCTCGTTATAGGTGTACGCCAGCCCGATATTGCCCTTAGCAGTCGTATCGACCGCTTTTTGAACAAGCGCTTCGGGCGTAACTGGCAATGTATCGATGGTTTTATCCGAAGCCATAGAGATTTCGCAATTCTGACAAAACGGACAGCGCAGGTTGCAGCCGTAGCTTCCGACCGAGAGAATCCAGCCTCCTGGCATAAACCGGTAAAGCGGCTTTTTCTCAATCGGGTCGAGCGCAATCGAGGTGATTTTGCCGTAATTGGCGCAGACGATTCGGCCGTTTTGATTGGAACGCGCGCGGCATAAACCGGTATGCCCTTCCGCAATCTCGCAGTGATGCGGGCATATTTCGCATTTTATTCTCATTTATGCCTTACCACCTCAAAGCGCTCGAGCGTGTATTTCTCGTTCGGACCGATGCCCGCTTTGCGCTTTGCGATATCAATCTGCTGTTCCACTGTATCTACGCCTTCCAGATTGGGCAGCAGAAGCCCGCGCTTGCGTCCGCTGGTCACGATAACGCCGTATTTGACCGGATCCAGCATATCCGGCGAAGAAACAGGCTCGGCAGGGGAGAGGACATCAACGCTGTAGATAAGGTCGTCCAGTTCGTCTGCGCGGACCGGTTCAAAGCGCGGGTCCTCGGAGCAGGCGCTGACCGCGTTGCGAAGAATTTCCTGCGCGATGTTCTCGGTAACCGGCGCAATCGTGCCGATGCAGCCGCGCAGTTCGCCGTGTTTTTTGAGCGAAACGAACACGCCGGCTCTTCTCGCGGTCATTTCGGAAGGCAGGTTTTCGGGCAGGCTTGCGCATCTTTTCGTCTTTACAAAGTGTTCGACCGAGTATCTGGCGAGCCGAACGTACGCGTCCTCGTTTTCCCGGATTTGCCGCATCCGTTCGCTTTCAAATTCATAATATTTATCCAGTATTCTCCGTTCCGGATCGTCGCCTTCGGGAATAAAGGAAGCCACGCCGTATCCGACGCCGAAAGGCCCTTCGTAGGAGAGCAGTTCGGCTTTTACATTTTTGCCGTCGAGCGCGCCCGCCATGATGATAAAGGAGCGCAGACCGCATTCCGCCGCTCTATCCGCGAACTCGTAGGGGAAGGTCATGAATCGCAGAAAATCGCCTTTCGCGAACGCTTCGGTAATCTGTTTGTCAAACTCGGGTCCTTCCGGCGCAAGCCCGTACGGGCCGTCCTCCTTGAGTTTATGGGATAAATCGCCGCTCGCGACCAAAACGGCGTCGATACCGAGCGTATCCGCAACCTTTTGAATACACATGCCTAACTTGTAATGGTCCGCGAAGGATAAACCCGAAAGTCCGATGCGCACCAGTTTGTAGTTCGTATAAAACTCGTTGACGAAGGCGAGCGGGATAACCGACGCGTGGTCGTAGTCCAGCGACGGATTTCTTTCTCCGAGCGTGCCGGCGGGAATTTTCTCTTTTTCCGCTTCGTTCGTCAGCGCTTCGACAAAACGGGCGTCGTACTCGACCGAAACCCGCACGTCGGGCGCGCCGAAGCGAATCAGGCTGCCGGACGCGGTTTTTCCGGGCGAAATATGAAAATAATCCGCGTACATGATGCTGTGCGGGGAGGTCAGAATAATCGTCTGCGGTTTGAGCGAAGCAATCCGCCTTGCGACTTCTCTGTAAGCGTCGATGGTTTTCTGAATCTTTCTTTCCTCGCCTTTTCCGACCTGCGGCATGATAATCGGCGGATGCGGAACGGCAAAAGCTCCTAAAACAGCCATAAAAACCCCCTGCCCTTTACAAAGTGAAATTATTTATATATAATATAGTTTGACTAACATTTTACAATATTTTAGTATATCCTTTATATATATTGTTTTAATGAACAATGTATGAACAATTAACAAGCGGCGCGGCCGCCATTTGGACTATATAGGAAAGGATTGTCTTATGGAATTCACAGGAATAAAAGAATACCGGTATCAGAAAGAGCACCTGAACCAGGTCAAACATATTACAATCAATCCGAACGGCCCCGGCGTGGTACGCATTCACATGGTTCCGCCGAAGCTGAGCTTTAATAAGGACGTGCCTTACGTTCTCATCATCAACGGCCAGGATATTCTGCCTTTAAATCTTTCCTGGGCAATCCTTTTGTCCGCTTTTATAGACGAGATGCACCGGCATGAGAACCGGGAGATTGCGGACGACGAGTGGGCGGATATCGTTTCCAGAACGGTCGCCGAGGTGCAGAAGGTTTATAATAACGTGCCCGCGGAAACGTTGTCCGGCGACCTAATGCGCATCATTGAAACCCTGACCGACATCGCGCGCGGCAAGCAGCCGTTCGAGGATATCGGCGTTATTTCATTAAGCGAATACGCGAAGTATATGACCGCTCCGCACCGCATGGACCTGATGATCAGCTCTATGTGCAAGGACAGCAAATGGAACTGCAACCAGCAATGCATCCATTGCTACGCGGCGGGGGAGGAACTCGCGCAGGTCAAAGAACTGACCACCGACGAATGGAAAATAATTATTGATAAATGCAGAAATGCGAATATCCCGCAGCTTACCTTTACCGGCGGCGAGCCGACGCTGCGGGCGGATTTGGTCGAGCTGATCGACTACGCGAAATGGTTTGTCACCCGGCTGAACACGAACGGCGTGCTTCTGACAAAAGCGCTGTGCGAGGAACTGTATCAAGCCAGCCTTGACAGCGTACAGATCACCCTTTATTCCGCGGATGAGCGCGCGCACAATTACCTCGTCGGCGAGAACAACTGGGACAAAACGGTGGAAGGGATTCAAAACGCTCTCTCCGCCGGACTGAATGTCAGCGTCAACACGCCGCTCTGCTCGATCAACAGCAACTATCTCGAAACCGTCAAATTTATTCACAGTCTCGGCGTTCGGTATGTTTCCTGCTCGAGCCTGATTGTGACCGGCAACGCGCGCACCGTGCGAAGCGTGATTACGCAGATTTACGAGCGCGAGCTTTCGTACAGGCTGAAAAGCGCGTTCGATTTCTGCAAGGCTAACGGAATGGAAATCAGTTTTACTTCTCCCGGCTGGGTTTCGGAAGATACGCTGCGTCAAATCGGCTTTACGTCGATTCCTGCCTGCGGCGCCTGCCTGAGCAATATGGCCGTCGCGCCCGACGGCAGCGTTCTGCCCTGCCAAAGCTGGCTTACGGACGGAAACCTCGGCAATATGCTGACCGACGACTGGAAGGAAATATGGAACGGCAAAAAATGCGCAGAAATCCGGAAGGTTTCCGCGAAAATGGAGCAGAAATGTCAATTGATGGGTGACGGCAGATGAGAAAAACGTTATTTTTTTTATGGCTAATCCTTGTATTCGTTTTCCTGCCGCTGACAGCGCTCGCCGCTCCGCTTGACGAGATACAGGAGTACGACATAACGGTTGACGTGCGGGACGACGGAACGCTCGACATAAAATACCACATCGTCTGGAAGGTACTGGACAGCGACGCAGAAGGTCCTTTGAAATGGGTAAAGATCGGCATACCGAACCGGCATGTCGACGAGATAAAGGCGCTGAGCGACAATATCAAGAAAATCAAGTATTCAGACAACGGCGGCGACTTCGTCCGTATCGACTTTAAGGAGAGCTACGGCGCGGACTCGGTGATCAACATTGATTTTTCACTTCACCAGTCCTATATGTACACTGTGAACGATTCGACTGTAAACTACGCGTTTACGCCCGGATGGTTTGACGATATTCATGTCAATACCATCAAAATCCGCTGGAACGGCAAAAGCGTATTGAGTTCCGACAGCGGCGCAGCAGAAGGCGATTATCTTGTCTGGAGCGGGTCTCTGGCCGCGGGCGAGAAAAAGACGGTCAATGTCTCCTATAAAACCGAGGATCTGAATGTCGATTTGAAAAAGCAGACCGAACATGTCGCTTCTGTTTCTGAAAATCACCATAAAGCAGCCGCGTGGTTCGGCATACTCTTTGCCGTCGGCATTCTTATTCTCCAGCTTGTTCGAAAATCAAGAAGCAAATACAAAGGCGGATTCGGCAGAAGCGGGTTTATCGGCGGAATCGGCGGGCGTTGCGCCTGCGTAAGCAGCTGCGCATGCGCCTGCGCTTGCGCCTGCGCGTGCGCCGGGGGCGGCAGAGCAGGCTGTTCCGCGAAGAACTTCTACGGCGCATCGGTGGACACGGAAAAACTGAAAAACGCAGTCGAGCGAACGCGGCAAAAAAACGAGCAATAAACGGTGATAACAAGAGAATTAGAATAAAGCGCGGCGTTTATGCGCGCCGGACAACACCAAAAAATGCAGTTTGACGCGCCGATCAAGCAAGAAGCCGAAGTCGAACTGCTCGAGCGCGTCGGCTGTAAACGGCGCGAAATAAAAATCTGCACGAAATGAAAAAACGCCGATAAAGTATCGGCGTTTTTTTATGATGCTTCCGTTTAGGCGTTGAAATCAGGGCTGTTCGCCGTTAAAAAACTGTTGCTCTGACTCTGGTATACGATTGCGCGCATTTGATTTCTGTATCGTATTATTAATACGGACATAATAATGAGGAATGCGGCGAAAGTTCCCTGGCGCAATAAAGTAATGACGTTTTCGATTTGTGAAACGGCAGAAAATGCGAAAATGTAGTTCATGACGACGACATACATAGGGATGTAATCGGACGGGCGACCGGTTGAAAGAATGTTTTAACGGATTTTATCATTTTATAAGATTTTGCATAATAGAAACCGTATAAAACGATTGCGCCGATACCCGAAAGGATGATTATTGAAAGCGCCGAGCCAATGATGTACTCTGGCTGTCTATATATACTTGTGAAATCTCTTGTAAAATCATCCAGTATCGTAATAGAGCGTCGGATAACATCACCATAACAGTATAGAAAGATATAATATGCAATATTCGAAATATATGCGACAATGAGGGATATTTTTAGAATAGACAGTCCGCTTGTCTTAAAGCTGCCGAGAACACTATCCTTGCAGTTCTTCCACAACAACCAAAAACCTATGCTAACCACAACGCTGGAGATGCTGTTTATCACACTCAACGCAACGCTGTAGTTTTTGCCGATAGAAAGCAAATCTTCGTATTCTTCAAAGATTGGATCATTGGAATCAAATATAAAAGCATCAGTAGTTACAAAAGGATAAATGATATGCAAAACCGCAAAAACCGTAATAAGAATGACGGCAGCCGTAAACAGAGAACTTGAGCACAGAGATTTAATCGCCGAAACCGCGGGACTTAAGGACGGATCCGCGTTTGTCTGAAAATTCAAACGCTGCTGGTCTTGCTGCGCGGCGTTTTGCTGCGGATTTTCCGGTTCGAAGCTGCTCGAGCCGCAGAACTCACAAAAATTCGCGTTGTCTTCTACTGCCTTTTTACAGTTGGTGCAATTTTTTTCATATGCTGCTCCTTTCCTAAATTTTTTAACATTATAAATAAAAATCGTATCAACATCAATTCACAAATAATTATTATTTATTATTATTTAAAACGGTATATAAAAAGCACGCTCTTTTCGGAATATGCCAAAAAGAGCGTGACTGTTTACACCTGTACGTTGTATATTTTCTTTACATGTTCGCGTCCGCGGTACATTACGAATACGACGGCGAGCAGGTTAATTGCGCTGAAGGCGACGACAATCAGTCTTAAGTCGAAGAACTCGGCAAGCGCGCCGGAAAGCAGCTGGCCGACGATGGTTCCGGCGCTGCAAAGCATCCGGAAAACGCCGTTAAACCTGCCGCGGACCGTGTCCGGCACATAGGACTGTGTCGCGGAAATCCGGATGTTATATGAAGTAACGCCCAAAACGCCCGCTATGAACATGCTGATCATCATAATGTTAATCGGCAGATAAAGGTCTACCGCTTCAAGAACGGAAATGGTCGCATAAACGCACAGCGCGATGGTAAACTTCTTATCGACCGGATACTTAAACCAGTAATGCACCGCGCCGCCGACCAGCCTGCCGATGACGCCGCAGCCCGCGACGAACGTGTAAATCGTAACGCTGCTGAAGATACTGCCGGCAAACATATCGGCGTTGTTCTTAAAGTAGGGCAGCAATAGGGTCTGAAACGCGCTGCCCGCAAACATTGTGATGCAGAAGTAAACGGTGATAGTCAGCAAACCCTTTTCGCCTGCGATGTAGCGGATGCCGTCCTTGAAGTCGCTTTTGAACTTCTCAATGCCGAAGGTCAGTTTTTTGCTTGTTTTTGTATACGCTTCCTCGTAATCGATTCTGGTCTCAAAGCACGCGGCGATAAAGAAGGTGACCGCGTTGAACAGGAACAGCGGCGTGGCACCGAACTGATCAATCACAATCGAAGCGACGGGCACCATAAAGGACGCGAGCGGGTAAATCATGCTCGAAATCGAATACGCTTTTGAAAAGTTGCCGGGACTGACCAGATTCGGGTACAGACTGTCGTACGCGACGGAATAAACGCCGTCAATGCTGCCGACAATCAGCGTCAGTATCAGCAGTACCGGATAGGAGAAATAATCCGCTCTAAGCAGGAAGAAAACCAATAAGTAAATTCCGGAGGAAATAAAATCCAGTATGTAGATGGTTTTTCTGCGCGAGAAGTGGTCAAGAAGCGGACCGGCGACTATCGGCGCTAAAATTTCGGGTAAAAAATAGACGACTAAAAATAACGAGTATAAAAACGTAGAACCGGTCATATCCAGCACGAGAAAACTGATGGCAAAACCGGAAACCGAGTTTCCCAGCATGGATATGATCGTACCGAGCGTGATAATCGTAAAGTTTTTCGTCCAAAGCTTATTCATACGTACTAAAATTCAACTTCCAATCCGTCGTAGGCGGTCTCAAAACCCATTTCTTTCGCGATCGGGACAAGCTCGTCATGGATCGCGCCGCCGTTGTGTGAAAAATGATTGATGATGAATTTGGTGTTTTGGTCTGCGATGCCGGTTTTTAACATCCTGTCCCGCTCAATCTGGCAGGAGTCCAAACCGAGATGGCCGCCGCCGCTCTTTAACAGCACGAAGGTGCAGTCCAGGCTGACCAAATCCGCTCTGATTTCGTTTCGGGTCAGATAATCGTACACTTCATCGTCAATTCTTCCGGTGTCGTGGCAGTAAAGAAGCGTGCTTTTGCCGTCCGTGATGAGATATATATACGCCGTTTCCCCGGGTGCGTGGTTCGCTTTGAGCGCGGTGACCGTATAATTCCCGAGACGAACAGGGGAGTAAGGCGGAAGATAATGGGGGAAGATATTCAAATCTTTCGGCTCTTCTTTGTAATCCGCGAAAGTTTTTTCGAGCCTGTTTAAAACCGCTTCGTTCGCGTACAGGTACAGTTTTTCTTCGGTTAGATTATGCGCGTAGTAGCTGGTTGACCGGAAAAAAAGGTCGATCGGCGCGAAATGGTCCAGGTGCGAATGGGTAATCAGCAGATACTTGACCGCCGAAAGGTCAAGATTATTCGCCAGCATGTGGTAATTCGTATCCGAGGGGAAATCAATCAGCAGGTCGTTGTTGACGATAGCCTGCGAGCGGCTGCGGATGTTTCTGCCGCCTGCTTTCCTCGCTCTCTCGCAATGATCGCATTTGCAAAAAACTGCGGGCCAGCCCTCCGCTGCCGCTGTGCCCAGGAATTTTAGTTTCATAACAGCTCCATTTTTTTACTAATCGTTTTTATGAGATTATAACCGATATTGAAGCAAATTACAATAAAAATAATGAAAATAGCTATTGATTTTTTTATTTGGTTATGTTATACTGCTCGTTGTGAATATGAAAGTGAGGTAAGAACGATGAAGGAAGGACTCCATCCCGCATTCAAACAAGTTGTTGTGAGATGTGCTTGCGGTGAAGAATATGTTACGATGTCCACCAAAGACAATTTAAAGGTTGATATATGTTCAAAATGCCATCCGTTTTTCACAGGCAAACAGAAGTTTGTTGATTCGGGCGGCAGAGTAGATAAATTCAAGAAGAAGTTCAACCTCTAATTGTAACCATTCTTTACTAATAAAAACAGCACATTTGTGCTGTTTTTTCTTTTCATTCCGGGTTTTCGGCAAGAGAGGAAGATGCTATGGATATTGGATTGAATAAAGAGATAAAAACAAAAGCCGTGCTGATTTCCGTCAACGAGGACATGACGGAAGAGCAGGTCGAGAGCTCGCTGAACGAGCTGGAGCGTCTGCTGGAAACCGCCGGCGGGGAAGCGGTCGCGCGCATCATACAGAACCGCCCTTCGCCGGATAAAGCGACCTATATCGGCAGCGGAAAAGTAAAGGAAATCGCCGAGTTTATTAAAAACAGCGAAGAGAATATCGAGCTCGCGGTGTTCGACAACGAGCTTTCCCCTTCGCAGATTGCCAATCTCGAGGAAGGGCTGGGCGTACGGGTCATCGACCGCACTATGCTTATTCTGGACATCTTCGCGCTCCACGCGACGACCGGCGAGGGAAAACTGCAGATCGAAATCGCCTGCCTGCGCTATTCGGCGCCCAGACTGATGGGCAAGGGCGCGCAGATGTCCCGGCTGGGCGGCGGCATCGGCACCAGAGGACCCGGCGAGAGCAAACTGGAGAGCGACAGACGGCATTTGAAGCGGCGCATCGCCGCGCTGACCGCAGAGCTTGAGAGCCTGGACAAGACCAGAGCGGTGAAAAGAACCGCCAGAGAAAAGTCCGGCATCAAAACGGCCGCGATTATCGGCTATACCAACGCCGGAAAATCCACGCTGCTCAACTATTTGACAAACGCGGGCATTTTAGCCGAGGATAAGCTGTTCGCGACGCTGGACCCGACGACGCGCCGCCTGACGCTTCCGAGCGGAAACGAGATTCTGCTCACCGATACGGTCGGGTTTATAGACCGGCTTCCGACGCACCTGATCAAGGCTTTCAAATCAACGCTGGACGAGCTGAAATACGCCGACATCATCATCAACCTGACCGACGCATCCGAACCGGACGTCGAGCGCAGAAAGAAGCAGGCGGTTACCGAAAGGTTGGTCGAAGAGCTGGGCGCAAAAGAAAAGCCGATGGTTCGGGTGTTTAATAAAATAGACAAAGCGGTCGATACCGAGTTTATCCCGAAAGACGCCTTGACCATTTCCGCTCTGAACGGCGACGGAATCGATAAACTGCTCGCGAAGCTCGACACGTTCGCCGCTGACGGAAAAAAGACGCTCGAGCTGTTCTTCCCGCACGCGCTGCAGGCGAAAACCGCGGACGTCTATCGTTTGGCGAAAGTAATCAGCGTCGAATATACCGACGACGGAACGGTTATCACCGCCGAATGCGACGAACGCGCGCAGGGCGTTTTCAAGGATTTTATCAATTAATCGAAATTTGTGTTCATTGACGAGTATTACGTTCAAGGCTGGTTAAATCATTATTATAAACTCAAGAAAAGGCATTAAATTCGAAGGAGTAAAATATATAATTACTGTAATTATATATCAGACATAAGAGGATGAATGACATTTTGAACTACTTGCGCGAATTTAACATAGTTTCCATGATACTAAGGCTTGCGCTGGCATTTTTGTGCGGCGGCATGATCGGTATGGAACGCGGCAAGCGCGGACGCGCGGCAGGTCTTAGAACGCATATTTTAGTCTGTCTCGGCGCGGCGATGACGGTCATGACCGGGCTTTTTGCGGTTCAGACGCTAAAAGTCAATTCCGACCCGCTCAGAATCGGCGCGCAGGTCATTTCCGGCATCGGTTTCCTCGGCGTCGGAACCATCCTGATTACCGGAAACACGCACGTCAAAGGGCTGACGACCGCGGCCGGTCTCTGGACAACCGCGGCAATCGGGCTTGCCATCGGCATCGGATACTATGAAGCGGCGATCATCTGCACGGCTATTTGCGTGCTTACGATCGTTTATTTGAGCCGTTTTGAAAACGTTGTAGTCGGCAAGAACAGAAACATAGAACTGTATATTGAAATCAAAGATGTCAACAAAGCGAACGAAGTGGTTGACATCATTACCAGCAAAGGCAACAAGATTTCGCGGCTGGAGATTACGCCGGCGCGCAGCGGCATTGTGAACAGCCTTGGGCTGGAAGTCACGCTGCTGTTCGGCAAAGGCGTCGAGAAAAAACAGGTTATTCAGGAAATCGCCGAAATTCCGGACGTTTCCTTTGCAATCGAGAGCAAGTAAAGAGCAGGAGATGCAAAATCAATGAATCGAAACCTTGGCATGTATTCGTCGGCAGTTACCTTTATATCGGTTCTCGGCTTTTCCATTTCCATGCTATTTGCCAGCGATATCGGAAGCTATTTGTCGGGCTGTTTTATCGCCTTCGGGTTCCTGCCGATGATTTGCGCGTTCGCTGCGTACGGCAAAACCGAAGAAAAAAGTTTCGGATACACCGCCGTTGCGTTCGCATCTGTCTATACCGCAATGGTGCTGACGGTTTATTTTGCGCAGCTTACTACGGTTCGAATGTTTTCTTTGGAAGAGCAGACCCTGAATCTGCTGGATTTCAAGCGGTTCGGACTTTTTTTCAACTATGACCTTCTCGGATATTGCTTTATGTCGCTTTCGACATTCTTTATTTCCTTTGTCATAAAAAGCGGGCGGAAAGCCGACCAAATACTGAAAATCCTGTTGCGGATACACGGAGTTTTCGCGGTAAGCTGCTTTATCGCGCCGATGCTCGGTTTATTCAAACCCGGTATGACCGGCGGCGACCTGGCGAGAACCCTAATTCTCGAAGCGTGGTGCCTGTATTTTCTGCCGGTCTGCATATTATCCTTTATGCATTTTAAAAGAAAAAAAGATTAAAGCGTTGCTGTTCCGAATAGAGAAAAGCCGGGTAGAAACCCGGCTTTTTTTTACTTCTTTTTATTAAGATTCTCTACCGCTATCCACATATTGATGCCAGCGGCGGTTTTGCCGGTTTTGCGGCTGATTTTCTTGCCCAGCAATACGCACAGGCTGCCGCCTTTATAGACTTTTTTGTTGTAGTAAGTGTCTTTTGTAACGATATGGTCGTAATCGTATTTTACCCAGGCTGGGATCACCGCGCCGCCGTCATAATAATGCGTCGCGGATTCTTTTATGGTCACGACGTCGCCGAGTGAGAAGGGGTTTTCGTCGCTTTCGTTTTCCGCCGGCTCTGCCGGCGGTTCTTTATTCTCATTTTCCGTTTGCGGTTCGGCTTTTTTGCCGTAATCAAAGAAGGCGACGTTTAAATTCACGCATCCGCTTATCCCGTCGACGCGGCCGGAGCCTGTCCACTGCCAGACCGTCATTTTAGGGATGTCGTCCGGCGCTTTCCCGCAGCTTCTGGGCGCGTAATACCGCGCGTACCAGACGTCCAGGTCGCCGAGCGAGGACATATCGATGAAGTTTTTGAGAAAACTTTTAGGCGCGTACAGCATCGGCGCGTATCCTGCGTTTCGGATCACGTCGGTAAACAGCCGAATCAGTATCGCGTTGTATGTTTTGTGAAAGACAGTATAGCGCGATTCCTCAAAACGCAGCGCGACTGGGAAGGAAATCATGCTTTTATAAGGCGCGAGGATGCGCGCGACATATTCGGCTTCTTTGATTACGTCCTCGTGCGTCGTGCCGGTCAGATAGTGATATACGCCGCATTGGACGCCGGCCGCGTACGCGCCCTCGATATTCGTCTTAAAATACGAATCCGTAAACGGACTGATGGCGGCCGCAGAGACGCTGCCGCCCTGCGAGCATTTGATGAACGCGAAATCGACGCCGCTCTGCCTGACCTTTTGCCAGTCGATTTTGCCCTGCCAGCGTGAAACGTCGATTCCGTTGAGACGGATCGATGACAAAAAAAATAACCTCCAATATAAAGAATTTACCTGATACAGGCAAACTCATTATAATAGAGGCAATGGTTCGTTTCATCCGGTTTTTGTCGGTTTTATGTGTTCTTCATGATAACGCTCTCGACGACGTCCGCCGCATGCTCGCAGGCGTCGCAGCATTTCTCAAGAAACTCGTAAACCTCGCGCCAGGTAATGATTTCAACCGGGTCGGCCGACTGAGTATGAAGGCGGCGCATCGCCGTCATATACAAGCGGTCGCCCTCTTCCTCAAGCGTGTTCAGCGTGATGATATGCTGCATAAGCGAATTCGATTTCTTGAAGTTGGGGAACTCGTCCATAATCTGCTTTAAGATGTCGCAGCATTTTATAATCAAATCCGTAAACGGAATAACGTCGTCGCGGATTCTCGTGATATTGTTCATATAAATGCGCATCAGAACGTCGTCGATCGCGTCGGTGACGTCGTCTATCTTGTCGCACAAAGACATGATATCCTCGCGCTCGATGGGGGTGATAAACTCTTTCACCAGCTTTTTCATGATCTGATGCTTTCTTGCGTCGGCAGAATGTTCGACCGCGTGCAGCGCATTCATATTTTCGGCGAGCTTGTCCACCTTGAAGTTGACAAGCGATTCTTTTAACATTGCAGCAGCTTTGCAGGAGTAGCCGACGCATTCCACAAAGCCGATGTAATATTCGTTATCCTTCTTTTTTGGCATTTATTGTCCTCCAATAGCCTTAAAATAACAGTATAAACACACGCGCAAACAAATATCCAAGAATGCCGCAGCCGGGGAAGGTGAAGATCCAGGTAAGCACCATTTCCTTCGCGACGTTCCAGTTTACGGCGGAAAAACGCTTCTCGGCGCCGACGCCCATAATCGCAAGCGTTTTCGTATGGGTCGTGCTGACCGGAATGCCGAACACGGAGTTTAATAGCAGGCACAGCGCGCCGGCCATATCGGCTGAAAAACCCTGATATTTCTCCAGTTTTACCATATCCATTCCGACGGCTTTTATAATTCTGTAGCCGCCGATGGAAGTGCCGACAGCCATGATAACCGAGCACAGAACCATCATCCAAAGCATCGGCTGCACGTCGCTGGTGCTTTCATAGCCGTTGTTCAGATAAACGCCAAGAATCAATACGCCCATGAACTTCAGACCGTCCTGCGCGCCGTGCATGAACGCCATCGAAGCGCCGCCGACGATCTGCGCACCTTTGAAAAACGAGTTGGTTCTGCGGCGGTCCATTTTTTGGCAGATAAGTTTTACAAGGGAAACGATCAGCCAGCCGCCGCCGAAACCGACGATGGTGGAAAGGAACAATCCGTAGATAACCTTCATCCACTCGCTGCCGTTGATGCCGGAAAAGCCGCCCTGCAAGGCGATCGCCGCGCCGGAGATTCCGGCGATCAGCGCGTGGCTCTCGCTTGTCGGAATCCCAAAATACCATGCGGCAACCGCCCAGACAACAATCGCGAGCAGCGCTGCGCAAAGGGCAATTAGAGAAATCTGCGTATTGCCCTGAAAATTGACCATATGCGTTATTGTCGTCGCGACAGAGGCGTTTAGCAAGCTCATGAAAAGTACGCCTAAGAAGTTGAAAACCGCCGCCATGACAATCGCCGCTCTCGGACCGATGGAACGGGTCGAAATGCAGGTTGCGATGGCGTTCGGCGCGTCCGTCCAGCCGTTCACGAAGACAACGCCGAGCGTCAACAGAACGGTCACGGCAAGAGCCGGGTTTTCCAACTGACGTATAAATTCAGTAAAGCTGATATCCATTAAATTAACCCTTTTTTGAGCGTTTTAATTCTTTTTTTCCGTAATTTTGTTCAGAAGAGATGTTATCCCGATAATGACGCCGGATACAACGAATATTCCGACAATGCAGCCCAACAGACTTGGCAATACCTTTATTAAGTTCTCCATTTTAAGCTCCTTTTATATTGAATCTGTAGTCAAAACTTATACGTATTGTGCAAACAGACTCAGAATAAGACCGCCGGCGATAACGGACGAAATCTGACCGGATACGTTGACGCCGATCGCGTGCATCAGCAGGAAGTTCTGGTTGTCCTCTTTGAGCCCCATCTTATGAATAACGCGCGCCGACATCGGGAACGCAGAAATACCGCATGCGCCGATCATAGGATTGATTTTATTCTTAGAGAAGAGATTGATAAATTTCGCAAGCATAACGCCGCCGACCGTATCGAAGATGAACGCCACAAGACCCAAAAGCAAAATCTTTAATGTATCCCAGGTTACGAACTTGTCTGCCGCCATCTGCGAAGCAACCGCGATACCGAGCAGAATCGTAACAAGGTTTGCGAGCGCGTTCTGCGCTGTTTCGGAAAGATTGTCAAGCACGCCGCAGGCTCTTATCAGGTTGCCGAACATCAAAAATCCGACAAGCGCTACGGACTTCGGCGCTACGATTCCAGCGACGATTGTGATTACGATCGGGAAAAGAATCAGCGTGGTTCTGGATACTTCTTTCTGCTGATACGGCATTCTGATCAGGCGCTCTTTTTTGGTCGTAATCGCGCGGATAACCGGCGGCTGAATAATCGGCACAAGCGCCATGTAAGAGTATGCCGCAACCATGATCGCGGGGAAGTAGTTTGACTTAAACTTCATCGAAATAAATATGGAAGTCGGACCGTCTGCAGCGCCGATTGCAGCAGCAGAAGCTGCATCGTTGATATCAAATCCTAACAACAAAGCCAACGCCAACGTTACGAATATACCGAACTGCGCAGCGGCGCCGAATATCATTAACTTCGGATTCGAAATCAAAGGCGAAAAGTCTATCATTGCTCCGATTCCGATAAAGAGAATAAGCGGGAAAAGCTCGTTCTCGATACCGGCTCTGAACAAATCTGTAAGCGGACCGGCTTCGGTTACGCCGTCAACAACCTGCTCAATTGCGCCGGAAAGCGGCAGGTTTACCAAAATTGCGCCAAACCCCATGGGGAGTAAGAGGGCGGGTTCCATGTCTTTCTTGATGGCCAGATAAATCAGGATTCCGCCAACAATCCACATAGCCACCATTTTTGCCCAATCGGTAACGTCATATTTAATCAATTGGGGTAAAAAGTTTTGCAAAAAATCCATGTTCTACGTTCCTTTCGCTTGCTGCATTTCTGTAGATTTTAGTACCATTTTTGCTCATATTACTATATCATTTTGTCGTTTAAAAAGCAATACCGAACGATTCTTTTTATAAATTATTAGCAAAAATATCTTGTTTCTTTATATCATCTTTGCATTTTTCGCCGGAATAAAAATATAAAAATTATGATATATTTCTCTTTATTTTTTTTCATAAGTATGATAGAATGCTAAAAATAGCATTCCTGTCTGACCCCCAGCAACCATCAGTACTTTCCATAGCGTTTTTTCTTTTTTGCTTGTGCAATATTGATGATTTTTATGGAGGATGCAGATTCGGATATGAATCACAACGAAAGCATTCTGATCGTGGATGCCGACAGCAGCATCAGGCATCTTTTGAGCACCGTTTTGACTGCCAACAATTACAGCGTTTTAACAGCAAATACCGGTTCGCAGGCGTTGTCGGTTCTAACAACCAGCTGTCCGGACCTGGTTCTGCTGGACCTTACTCTGCCCGATACGGACGGCCTGAAGCTGATAAAGAGCGTGCGCGAATGGTCGTTGATTCCAATCATCGTCGTTTCCGCGCGGAACAAAGAGCGCGACAAAGTGCAGGCTTTGGACGCCGGCGCGGACGACTATATCACCAAGCCTTTCGGAACCAGCGAGCTTTTGGCAAGAATCCGGGCCGCGCTGCGGCACAGGCGGAACTCGGAGGACGAGCTGAAAATTCCGAAAGGGAAGTACGTCTGCGGCGAACTGACCATAGACTTTGACAAGCAGCGGGTATTGGTATCCGGCAAAAACATACATCTTACGCTCAACGAGTACAAGATTGTTTCGCTGCTGGGCCGCTATCCCGGCAAAGTGCTTACATATGATTACATCATTAAAAACATCTGGGGGCCTTACTCAAAATCAGACAATCAGATATTGCGGGTCAATATCGCGAATATCCGAAAAAAACTGGAACCGGAGCCCAACCGTCCCAAATATATTTTTACGGTGGTCGGCGTCGGATACAGAATGGCTGAGCCTGATTAAGGATAGATGCATAATAACACCCGGAACGGTGATAGCCGTTCCGGGTTTCGTTTTTTAGAATTAGCCGAATATACTAAACTGCAGGAACAGCGTAGCCATCAGGGATGAAACCAGCGATACAACCGTAATCTGCGTGTTGATGGAAGGTCCGGCTGTATCCTTGAACGGGTCGCCGACGGTGTCGCCGACTACGGCAGCCTTATGTGCGGGCGAACCTTTTCCGCCGTGGTTGCCGGCCTCGACATACTTTTTGCCGTTGTCCCAAAGTCCTCCGGAGTTGGACATCAAAAGCGAAAGCAGAAGGCCGCTGACGATATTGCCGGTAATAAATCCGCCGATTGCCTGAACGCCGCCGATAAAGCCGACTAAAAGCGTCGCAACGATAGCCGCAAGGCCGGCGGGGATTAATTCTCTAAGCGCGCCGGTAGTCGCGATGGCGATACATTTATCGTATTCGGGCGTAACGCCTTCTTTGCCTTCACGAAGACCTATGATTTCCTTAAACTGTCTGTGAATCTCAGCAACCATGCGCTGCGCGTTGCGGTCAACGCCGAGAATCAGCATTGCAGAGAACACCGCCGGAATAGCCGCGCCGATGAGCAGTCCGAAGAACACGGTCGGGTTGGTGATATCAAAGCCGGAGAGCAGCTCTTCGCCCAGTTTTTTGGCCGCTTCGTTTACTTCGCTCATGAATGCGCCGAGCAGGGAAATAACCGTAAGTCCGGCGGCGCCAATCGCGAAGCCTTTGGTAATCGCTTTAACCGTGTTGCCGGCACTGTCGAGCTGGTCGGTAATCTCAAGCACTTCTTCGCCGAGATTGCCCATTTCCGCAAGACCTCTTGCGTTATCGACAATGGGTCCGTATGCGTCGTTGGAAATAATCATGCCGACGATGGAAAGCATGCCGACCGCGGCCATGGAAATGCCGAAGAACGCGTATCCTTCGCCAATCGGCTCGCAGAGCTTGTATGAAACCAGCGCAGAAATAGCGATGCCAACCATCGAAGGAAGCGCGGAAAGCATACCGTACGAGAAACCGGAAAGAATGGTAAACGCAGGTCCGGATTCGGACGCTTTCGCAAGGTTATGAACCGGTTTTTTGGTATCGTCCGTAAAGTAGTCGGTTGAAATACCGACAATGACGCCGACCAGAAGACCTAAGAAGGAAGCGCCCCAGATGCGCCATTCGCCGTTGTTTCCGATCGCCGAGAAATCAAACAAGGCCGTTACAGCCGCAGACAGAACTGCGTAAATCGCGGTGGTCAGGTAAGTACTGGTGTTGAGCGCGCGGGTAGGCGTACCTTTTTTACCCATTCGAGCGCAGGCAACGCCGATGATAGACGAAAGCAGACCGATCGCAGCGTAGCAGAATACGAGCGCGATGTTTAAATCTCTGTTCGGCAGGGTAGATGCCATAACCAGCGCCGCGACCATGGAAGCAACGTTGGAATCGAAGAGGTCGGCGCCCATTCCTGCGACGTCGCCGACGTTGTCGCCGACGTTATCCGCGATAACGGCGGGATTTCGCGGGTCGTCTTCCGGAATGCCCAGCTCAACCTTGCCGACAAGGTCTGCGCTGATGTCCGCGGTTTTGGTAAAAATACCGCCGCCGGCTTTCGCGAACAACGCAAGCGAGCTTGCGCCGAAGCTGAAGCCGAGCGCGATGGTTCCGTCGCCGGTTAAAAGCCAAACCAGCGCTACGCCGAGCAGGCTGCTTCCGACAACGGCCATACCCATAACCGAACCGCCTCTGAAGCCGGCAAGGAAGGAGGGTTTGATGCCCTGCTTTGCGGCCTCGGCAGCCTTAACGTTCGCTATGGTAGCGATATCAATACCGATTTTACCGGCAAATGCCGAAAAAGCTGTACCGACTATATACGCAATGGTGATTTTGACGTTGTCCAAAACCACATCGGTTTTCCATATCGGTTCGGGAAGGAAAATGAATATCAATACAGCAGCGATCCCTGCGAACTTGGATAGCGCGATATACTCTTTTTTCATGAAGGTATACGCGCCGCTGCGGATGAGTTTTCCGACTTCAGCGATGCGCTGGTTCGACGAGGGACGCGAACTGACCCATTTGAACAGCCATGCCGCGAACAAAAAAGAGAGGATGGCTATTCCGATTGAAGCACCCAAGATGACGTTCAGATTGACAGTCATAAATACCAACTCCGTTCTGTAAAGAAATTTGCACAAATCATTAACATAATAGCATTTGAAGTTCACATATGCAATACATATTGTTCTATATTTATAAAAAATTAGCGAGTAGTTAGATCATCTTTATGAAATCTTAACACATATTAAAACGACAAAAAAATACCCGTAGGCGAATTTTGTCGAAAAGTTTTTCGCTTACGGGTATATTTTATAATTTATTAGTCTTCAAACGTGTACTTATCGCGCTTCTGATAATGGGTGTGGAGCAGTTCGTGCGCTTTATGTCCGCCGAACTCGCCGAGGAAATCTTTGTAAAGCTGTTTTAACTCAGCGTTTTCATGCGATTTTCTCTTTGCTTTGCTCCTGTCCTCGTTGTAAAGCGCTTTTGCTCTTGCGCGCTTGAGATCAATGTAGGACACTTCGGTAGCGGAACGAATCGGGGTGCCGCCGCCGGTTACGCAGCCGCCCGGGCAGCCCATAATCTCGATGAAATCATACTGCTTCTCGCCGTTTTTGACCATATCCAGCAGTTTGGATGCGTTTCCGGTTCCGTGCGCGACAGCGACGCGGACGGTCTTTCCGTTCAAATCAATTTCGGCTTCCTTAATGCCGTCGGTGCCTCTAACGGCGGTCAGATCGACGTTCTCAAGCGTCTTGCCGGTCACAAGCTCGTAAACCGTACGCAGCGCGGCTTCCATAACGCCGCCGGTCGCGCCGAAGATAACGCCCGCGCCGGTGGACTCGCCGAGCAGCTTATCGTAATCCTCATCGGGCAGTCTTGCGAAATCAATGCCTGCGGCTTTAATCATTTTCGCAAGCTCTCTGACGGTAAGAACAGCGTCGACATCCTGAAGTCCGTTGTTCGAAAGCTCGGGTCTCTGCGCCTCGAACTTCTTCGCCGTGCAGGGCATGATCGAAACGACATAAATGTCTTTCGGGTCAATGCCTGCTTTTTCAGCGTAGTAGCTCTTGATAATGGCGCCCGTCATCTCATGCGGGGATTTGCAGGATGAAAGGTTCGGGATAAACTCGGGGTAGAAGGTCTCGCAGTATTTAACCCAGCCGGGCGAGCAGGACGTAATCATCGGAAGAACGCCGCCTTCTTTCAGCCTGTGGATCAGCTCCGTGCCCTCCTCGACGATGGTTAGGTCTGCGCCGAAGTCGGTATCGAATACCTTCGCAAAGCCGAGCCTTCTGAGCGCGGCGACCATCTTGCCGGTGACGGAGGTTCCGATCGGCAGGCCGAACTCTTCGCCGAGCGTAGCTCTGACGGCGGGCGCGGTCTGAACGACGACGTGCTTGTTCGGGTCGTTCAAAGCCGCCCAGACATCGTCGATATTCTCTTTCTCATGGAGCGCGCCGACCGGGCAGGCGGTAATGCACTGTCCGCAGTTGACGCAGGGCGATTCCGCAAGGCTTTTTCCGTAAATGCAGCCGATGGTGGTCTTAAATCCGCGCTGCGAAACGCCGATGGCGCCGATATCCTGAATGTTGTTGCAGGTGGAAACGCAGCGGCGGCAGACGATGCATTTGCTGTTGTCCCTTACGATGGAAGGACCTACGTCGTCCACCTTCGTAACCGATTTCTCGCCGTCATAGGGATAATCGTTTACGCCGAGCTGGCTGCAGAGCGTCTGCAGTTCGCAGCTGTTGCTTCTGATACAGGTCGTGCATTCTCTGTTATGGTTGGATAATATCAGTTCAAGATTGAATCTGCGGTATTTGCGGAGCTTTTCGGTATTGGTTTTAACCTCCATGCCGTCGCCGACAGGGGATACGCAGGCGGCTTGAAGACCTCTTGCTCCTTTTACTTCAACAAGGCAAATACGGCAGGCGCCGATCTGGTTGACGTCCTTTAAATAACAGAGGGTAGGGATATTGACGTTTGCTTCTCTCGCCGCTTCCAAAATGGTGTAATTGGCGGGAACGGTAACTTTCACACCGTCTATGGTTAAGGTTACTGTGTTCATATCCGTTATCCTCCTTACTTCTTCTCAACAGCGCCGAACTTGCAGACTTCCATGCAAACGCCGCACTTAATGCACTTGCTGACGTCAATGACATAGGTCTTCTTGAGCTCGCCGCTGATCGCGCCGACGGGGCACTTCTTCGCGCACAGGCTGCAGCCTTTGCAGAGTTCGGGGTTGATGCTGTACTGCGCGAGCGCCTTGCAGACGTGGGCGGGGCAGCGTTTTTCCTTGATGTGCGCTTCGTATTCGTCTCTGAAATAGCGAATGGTCGAGAGAACCGGGTTGGGCGCGGTCTGTCCGAGTCCGCACAAAGCGGTCGCTTTGATGCTGTATCCCATTTCCTCAAGTTTTTCGATATCGCCTTCTTCGCCTTTGCCTTCGGTGATGCGGTCAAGGATTTCCAGCATTCTTCTTGTGCCGATACGGCAGGGAACGCACTTGCCGCAGGACTCGTCAACGGTAAATCTGAGGAAGAATTTCGCGATATCGACCATGCAGTTGTCTTCGTCCATGACGATCAGACCGCCGGAACCCATCATCGAGCCGATTGCGGTCAGCGTATCGTAATCGACAGGCGTGTCGATCAAAGACGCGGGTATGCATCCGCCGGAAGGACCGCCGGTCTGCGCGGCCTTAAACTTCTTGCCGCCGGGGATGCCGCCGCCGATTTCATATACGATTTCGCGCAGCGTGGTGCCCATCGGAATCTCAACCAGTCCGGTGTGCCTGATTTTTCCGCCGAGCGCGAAAACTTTTGTGCCCTTGGACTTCTCGGTGCCCATGGCCTGGAACCATTCCGCGCCTTTGTTGATGATCTCCGGAATGTTCGCGTAGGTTTCGACGTTGTTGATGATGGTGGGCTTACCGAACAGTCCCTTAACCGCCGGGAACGGAGGACGGGGACGCGGCTCGCCTCTGTGACCTTCGATCGAAGTGAGCAAAGCGGTCTCCTCGCCGCAGACGAAGGCGCCTGCGCCGAATCTCAAGTAAATATCGAAATCAAATCCGGAATTGAATATATTCTTGCCAAGCAGGTTGTACTTTCTTGCCTGGTCTATTGCGATTTGCAGACGCTGAATCGCGATCGGATACTCCGCTCTGACATAAATGTAGCCCTCGTTTGCGCCGATCGCGTAGCCGGCGATCGCCATCGCCTCAAGAACCGAGTGCGGATCGCCTTCCAGAATGCTTCTGTCCATGAACGCGCCGGGGTCGCCCTCGTCGGCGTTGCAGACGACATACTTCTGGTCGGCCTGATTGTTCGCGGCAAACTGCCACTTCATGCCGGTCGGGAATCCGCCGCCGCCTCTTCCGCGCAGGCCGCTGTCTTTGATGACCTGAATAACCTGCTCGGGCGTCATTTCGGTCAGAACCTTGCCGAGCGCGGTATAGCCGTCCATCGCTATGTACTCGTCAATATTCTCGGGGTTGATGACGCCGCAGTTTCTGAGCGCGACGCGCTTCTGCTTTTTGAAGAATAACGTGTCCGAAAGAGAAGTGGGTCCGCTCTCCTCTTCTTTTGCAGGGTCTTTGTAAGTAAGACGGGTTACGACCCTGCCTTTGAGCAGATGTTCCTCGACGATTTCGGGAACATCTTCAACTGTTACCATGCTGTAAAAAGTACCCTCGGGGTAAATAATCATAATCGGACCGAGCGCGCAAAGTCCAAAGCATCCGGTCTGAACGACTTTTATCTCATCTTCCAGATGATGGCGAACCAATTCCTTTTCGAGCGCTTCTTTCACGTAAAGGCTTTTTGATGAGGTACATCCAGAACCGGCGCATATCAATACATGTGAACGTATCATAATATAACCGTTATTTTTCCTTTCTATTTGGTTTGGTTATTGTTTTTGCAGAAAATGAAATGCCGTTACTTGTTTCCGATTGTGTACTCGGTTATAACTTTTCCGCCCTTGATATGCTCTTCGACGATGCGTTTCGCTTTTTCGGGCGTAACTTTTACATACGTAACCTTTCCGCTCGGCGTGTAAACCTCGACGACCGGTTCGTACTGACAGATGCCGATGCAGCCGGTCTGGGTAACCATTACCTTGTCCAAAAGGCCCGCTTTGCTGACTTCCTCAACAAAGGTGTTCAAAACCGGTCTTGCACCTGCCGCGATGCCGCAGGTAGCCATACCGACAACAATACGCGTTGCGGCAGAGCCTTCTTCACGCAGCGCTACCTTGTCTTTCATTTTTTCTCTGATAGCAGCGAGTTCAGCTAATGTTTTCATATCATACCATACCTTTCCTCGGCTTTTTCACCGAAAGCGGCAGCTGCGCCGAACCTTTTAAGCAGGACTGCAGCAATACCGCATTTTGAAATCGCCTTCTAACATATATCCTTTCTTAAGTTTATTTTATATAATTTCCAACCGGGAAAACAGTGAATATTATGAACAGGGTTATAACCTTTCGATTTCTTTATACTGTTCGGTCAGATATTCCTTAATCCAATTTAGAACCTCGCCGTTGGACAGCGGAACGTCGCCGAGTTCCTTTCGCATTTCGGCGGTCGAGAGACGGACCGATTTGCCGTTGACGGTATGCAAAAACAGAAAGTCGATGTCGGGATTTCCCTGTATGAGCGTTACCATGGTGGATACCAGGTCGCCAAGCGGCGTGTGGTCGATATGCTTTTTGTTGAATACCGCCGTTACTTTCGTTCCGTGTTCTTTTTCGCTCTCGCTCACCGGCACCGACCGGATGTCCAGAGAACCGCCGGTCTGTTCCGCAGCCAGCTTAAAGAGCGGAACGCCGAGCCCGACTTTACGGGTGGTTCTCGTCGTGTAAAACGGGTCCGACAGTTTTTCGACCTGTTCTTTTGTCATGCCGCAGCCATCGTCTTCAATCACGATCCGCAGGCTGTCGTCGTCTTCGTCCAGCGCGATGGCGATGTTTTTCGCGCCCGCGCCGACCGAATTCATTGCAATATCCAGTATATTTAGCGATAATTCTTTCATCGTCCGTTTAAATGGTTTAAAAGCGTTTTTGCGATATCGTCGCTTTTTTCAAAATCAAAGCTGTTGACGGGGTCGCTTATTTCCCATAAAGAATGCGCGTCCGAACTGGCGATGATTTTCTTTTGCGCAAGAACCGGATGTTTTTTTGCCAGTTTTTCATATTCCGAAACATCTTTCAGCTCGGCGCACCGAAACGGGGGAGTGTCCGGGAAGGTTCCGAGCGTCGAGAGTATCCCGTTTGCGTCGCGGTCGATATGCGCCGGATACGCGGCCGCGCCGTATTCCGAAGCGAGCGCGAACGCCGCTTCAATCGAAAGGGTAGTCGCGTTCGGAAGCAGGTTCTCCTCGTAGCCGATAACGTCGTCGTTTTCGTCCATAATAATCTGCCTGCCGAAAACTTCGGGTTTGTTTTTAATCAGAAACCGTTTTTTTTCCACTTCTTTGTCGAACGCCATCGCGCTTTCCAGCGAGGGGAACAGACAAATCAGGTGAATATCCTCGGCGGTGGTCAGTTCCATGCCCGCAATCGACGTGACGTTCTGCTTCTTGCAGGCTTCAAAGAAAGCGGGGCAGTTTTTGCAGGAATTATGGTCGGTCAGCGCGATGACCTGCAGCCCGGCGATTTTCGCCATGCCGGCGATGTTGTTGGGCGTCATGTCGTCGTCCGCGCAGGGAGAAAGACAGGAATGAACGTGCAAGTCATAATAGATTTTCATTTTGATTTAAAGAAGCCTGCCGAGCTCGCAGCTCAGCGCAAAGCTGCTCTTTTCGCTTCGAAGCAGGTTGATTTTTTTCTCAGCCGCAAGGGAAACAACCGACTGCTCCGCTTCGGCGTTTTCAGCAAGAATAATGCAGGAAACGTCGCAAAGTGACGCGACAGCGATGATATTGATGTTGCTCATAATGGTAATCCACGCGTCGCCGGCGGAAGCTCTGCTCATCACCCAGCTAAGAAGGTCGCCGGTGTATCCGCCGGTGACGGTTTTCTCTCCGTCCGAGAGGTTCAAAACCTCAAGCGACATCTTTTCTACAAGGTTGTTTACTGTCAACGCTGCTCACTCCGTTTTCTGACCGCCGACGCTTTCGGTTTTTTCTCTTTCTTTTTCCTCGGCCAGCAGTTCCTTGATGCGTTCCCGCATTTTTACGATACACTCGTTCTCGTCCGCTTCGCCCTTTACGACGTCGTAGGCAAACGCCTGACAGTTCGGGGAGCCGCAGGAGCCGCAGTCGATGCCGGGCAGGCGCTCGAGCACCTTCTGAATATCCGCCATCTTTTTAATGGCTTCGTTGGTGTCCTCTGCAAGCTGCGAAACTGGACAATACTGAAGTTCGTTCGGTATTTTGTAATCGTCGGGTACGTATTTGTTGTCTTTGTCTTTATTGTAATTCCAGTTCTGGGAAACCGGGAGATACCGTCTTAACGTCTGCAGCCGGGCTTTTGCGATATACGGGTTTTCGACCGTCAGAACGCCGCCCACGCAGCCGCCGTGACAGGCGTTCAGCTCGATAAACTCCAGCTCCGGGAAAGAGCCGTTGTCGATGTTGTCGAGCACCTTCATCACGTTCTCGATTCCGTCGGCGGCAAGGTACTTGTCGTTGAAAATCGCGGACGCTTCGCCGCCCGTGGACGCCCAGCTGATGCCGATAATGCCGGACCGCGAAACCGGCTGCGGGTTCTTTATTTTCTTCATCGCCGCCAAAAGCGGGAAGAACACCTCGTTCATGGAGACAATGCAATCGACATAAGTCGTCTGGGAAAAATTGTTTTTCACATAACTGACCTTCGCGGGGCAGGGGGAGATAAAGCAGGTCGCGATATCCGATTCTTTCAGCTCGGGATGCTTCTCCATCGCCTGCTTTTTCGCAAGCATGCCGGCAATCTCCATCGGCGGCAGTAAAGGCATTACATTTTCGCACAGGAAGGGGAACCGCAGGCTTATCAGGCGAACAATGACGGGGCAGGCGGACGAAATGACCGGCTTTTTAATGCCCGGATTGTTCAAAAAATGCCGCGTGTACCCGGAAACAAGCTCCGCCGCTCTCGCCACTTCGAAAACGTCGTCGAACCCGATGTCAAGAAGCCCCTGCAGGACATAATCCACATCTTCAAGACCGTCGAACTGTCCGTAAAGGGAAGGGGGCGGCAAAGCAATTTTATATTTGTAGTTTTTAATCGAATCAAGTTTGTCGCTAATCGCTTTTTTCGCTTTATAAGGGCAAAGCCTGATACATTCGCCGCAGTCGATACAGCGCATGGAATTGATCTCGGCATGGCCGTTTCGGATTCGGATCGCTTCCGTCGGACAACGCTTCAGACACGTTGTGCAGCCTTTGCACTTTTCAATGTCCAGCGCAACCGAATGCTTGTATTCAGCCATACGCCCACCTCTCTCAATTTATTGTAAGACGGCTGAAGTCACTGTCTGGGGACATTGACTGTCATGGTAATCTTTGTGCCTTTGCCCAGTTCTGTTTCGATAATCATATTGTCCGTGTACCGCTTCATGTTCGGCAGCCCCATGCCGGCGCCAAAACCGAGCGAGCGAACGGAATCCGGCGCAGTTGAAAAGCCCTCCTGCATTGCAAGCTCTACGTCCGCAATACCCGGGCCGTGATCCTCAAGCACAATCTTGATGGTTTCGGGGAGCACATAAACGTCGGCTGTTCCGCCGCCGGCATGTATGACCATGTTGATTTCGCCTTCGTACATCGAAATGGCTACGCGCTTTATGATATCGGGTGCGAACCCGAGCTGACGAAGCTTTTGCTTGATTTGAATGGACGCTTCTCCGGCAGAAGTGAAGTTGCTGCCGTCGACATCAAAGTGAAATCTGAGCGGCTCACTCATTTTCCATACCGCCTGTAAGCCCGCCCGCATACAGTTTTCCGCAGGCTTCGTACATCCTCAGCTTGGAAGCGAGCAGAACGATGCCGGTCTGTTTTGCCAGCGCAATCATGTCGGCAGTCGGCATTTTGCTGCGGACAAAGACGATGCATTTCATATCCATCATCTCCGCGGTGCGGATCACCTGCGGATTGACAAGTCCGGTCAGCAGCACTGCCTGATCTTTTACAAAAGCGAGCACGTCGCTCATCATATCGCTTCCGCAGGCGGAATAAACCTCGTTGTCGAGATATTCCTCGCCGCAGAGCACTTGCGCGTCGAGTAATTCCTTGATTCTTCTGATTTTCATACGTTAATTTACCTTAGCGGTATTTTTCCAGAATACCCTTGACGTCGGCGGGCACAAGGCGTCCGTAAACGTCGCCATTGACGACCAGAACGGGGGCAAGGCCGCAGCAGCCGAGGCAGCGGGTATCCGCGATCGAGAACTTGCCGTCCGGCGTGGTTTGACCGGGCTCTATGCCGAGCTGTTTTGCAACTTCGTCAAGAATAGCCTGCGCACCTTTAACATAGCAGGCTGTTCCGGTGCAGACACTTACTACGTTATCTCCCTTCGGATAGAGTGAGAACTGCGCGTAAAAGGTCGCAACACCGTAAACTTCGGAAACCGGAATCTCCAGAGAATCGGCGATCAGGGTCATGGTTTCCATCGAGAGATAGCCGAATAACTCCTGCGCTTTCTGCATAATCGGCATGAGCGGACCTTTTGTATCTTTATTCTCTTCTATAAAGCGCTTCAGCTCCGCTGTTTTTGCGTCGATCTGTTCTTTCGTAAGTGCCATACACTTTCCTCCTGAAATATGTTCGTGATTACTGCAGTTTTTGTTAGTTGGTATTCGTTATTTTTTTATCGATAATTTCTTATATACTCAACCACACGAATTGTAGCACATAAAATTCTAAAAAACAATACTTTTGCGTATTTTTTTTGTTAGGTTTTATTGTAATCTAATACAAATTATGGTACAATAATCAGGAAAAATTATTGATTTACTACAATCTGATGTGGTTGTTATTACACAAGCGATATAATAATATATAAAATTCGTATAAGGAATCGGTTTATGACGAAAAACAAAAATTGGTGGAAAAACAAAATAGCTTATGAGATTTATCCCCGCAGCTTTTATGATTCGAACGGGGACGGAACCGGAGATTTAAAGGGCATCATGCAAAAGCTGGATTACTTAAAAGAACTCGGCGTCGACATTATCTGGATTTGTCCGGTGTATAAGTCTCCGATGGACGACGGCGGCTACGATATCGCCGATTATTACAGCATTGACCCGCTCTTCGGCAACATGGAGGACATGGACGAGCTGATTCGGGAAGCGGACAAGCGCGGCATGAAGATTCTGATGGACCTTGTCATCAACCACTGCTCGGACGAGCACGAATGGTTTCAGAAAGCGCTTGCCGACCCGAACTGCGAAGAAGCGGAGTATTTCTACTTCCGAACCAGTAAAAACGGACCGCCCAACAACTGGCGCTCCATGTTCGGCGGTTCGGCGTGGGAGCACGTCGGCGGGGACAGGTACTACCTGCATTTGTTCTCCAAAAAACAGCCCGACCTGAACTGGGAGAACCCGAAGCTGCGCAAAAAAATATACGAGATGGTAAACTACTGGCTCGATAAAGGGCTCGGCGGGTTCAGAATCGACGCGATTACCCATATTAAGAAAGAGCCGACGCTGTCCTCTCTGCCGCCCGACGGTCCGGATGGCATGGTCGCCTGCTTCGGCCCGACCAGAAACTATCCGGGCATCGGCGAATTCTTATTAGAATTGCGGCAGAACACCTTTGACAAATACGAGTGCATGACCGTCGCGGAAGCGGCGGGCGTTCCCTACGAACAGTTCGGCGAGTACATCGGCGAAAACGGCTATTTTGACACGATGTTCGATTTTTCCTATTCCGAGCTGTATTCCTACGGACACGGCTGGCATACCTGCAAAAAAGCGGGGGAGTGGCCGATCGTATGGCTACGAGACAAGATGTTCGCTTCGCAGCTCGCGACCGAAAAAGCGGGCGAGTTCGGCGCCGTATTCTTCGAGAACCATGATTATCCGAGAGCGATGACCAAGTACATCCCGGACAAGTACCATTCCCCGACGGCGCAGAAGATGCTGGGAAATCTGTTCTTCTTCCTGCGCGGAATCCCCTTTATCTATCAGGGGCAGGAACTGGGCATGACCAACGTCCGCATGGACAGCATCGACGATTACAACGACATTTCCACAAAGAATCACTACCGAATCGCGCTGCAGGACGGATTGACCGAACAGGAAGCGCTGGACGCGGTGGCCCGGTACAGCCGCGACAACGCGCGCGTTCCCTTCCCGTGGAGCAACACGAAAAACGGCGGTTTTACGACCGGAAAACCCTGGCTGAAAGTGCACCCCGATTATCCGCAGCTGAACGCCGAGGATCAGATGAAGGACCCCGGCTCGGTCTATCGTTTCTATCAGAATTTGATCGCTATTCGGAAAAGCGAGGCGTACAACCAAACGCTGACCTACGGCAGCATTACACCCATTCTTTTGGAGTACGAAAACGTCATCGCGTACCAAAGAAGCGGCGAGAAGAACATCTGCGTGATCTGTTCCTTTAGCCACGACAGCCAGACGATCAATCTTCCTTTTAAATTTAAGAAAATCCTGTTGAGCAATTATCCAGACTTAAAAATCAACGGCGAAAGGCTCGAGCTTCTTCCGTATCAGTCCGTCAGCGCTGAAATATAAACGGCTTTTTTGGGGATGGTTCATGATGCTGTGCAGATTTTTGTTCCGCAATTTCCGCTCGTACAAAGACGAAGCGATCCTGGATATGCAGGCCGCCGGAATCAGCGAGTTTTCCGATTCGCTGCTTGGCGGTTTTCGGGATAAAAGAACCTTTCTCCCGGTCGCGGTCATATACGGACCGAACGGCGGGGGAAAGAGTAATGTTTTAAAAGCGTTATCCGCGCTCGCTTCGATTGTGCAGGCGCCGCTTTCGCTGCTTGACCGGAAAAGCGGAACCGCGCCCAATCCGTATCAGAACGCGCCTTTTTCCTTCGACGAACTGTCCCGGAAGGACGCTTCCTATTTTGAAGTTTTCTTCCGTGTCCACGAAAGCGAATACCGCTACGCGATTTCGATCGGTGAGAACGGCATTGAAAGCGAGTCGCTTTACAAAAAAGCGATCGGCGGCAGAAAGATTGCGCTGATTTTTGACCGAAACGGAAACAGCGCGGAGTACGGAGCGGGGCTGAAGCTGTTCGCGAACCTTCCGTTAAACCCCGAAATGCCGCTGCTTTCCTTCCTGGCGATCGCGACAAACATTGATCCGGTCAAAGAAGCGGCCGGCTGGTTCAAAGGGCTGATTTCGGTCAGCTACAATCTTGAAGAAAGCGACCGTTTCTTCCAGGAAAGCGGCGAGCGCACCAAAAGAATCGTTTTATCAATTTTGAACGCGATGGACATCGCGATTACGGACTACGCCTATGACGACGAAAAAAAGCGCGTTATCCTGAAAAGAACCGTCAACGGCAAGGAGTATAACATACCGTTTGCGAACGAGTCGGAGGGCACCAAGAAGCTGATTGGCTTCCTGCCGCAGGTGATTACCGCGCTGAACGAAGGCAGAATTGTTCTGATCGACGAGCTGGACGCCAAACTGCACCCGAAACTTATAAAAAACATCATCCTGCTTTTTAAAAATCCGCAGATTAATAAAAAGCGCGCGCAGCTGATTTTTACCTCCCACGATTTGGCGACCATGCGCAACGACGTTTTCCGGCGCGACGAGATTTGGTTCGCCGAGAAGAACCAGCAGGGCGCGAGCATGCTGTATTCGCTGTACGACATCTATGACGAGAAGAACCGGCATATCGAATCATCCGCCGAGTTCGGCGCGCAGTATCTCGAAGGACGGTACGGCGCCGACCCGTATCTGAAAAAAATAAAGGAATGGGAGAATTAGCGATATGGCAGGTTCTTCGGTTCAGAAAGCGCGATTCGGCTGGATTAACAGCAGGGTTGTCCGAAAGGTGGAAATCCGCCCGGAATACAATATTATCGTTACCGAGGGAACGAAGACCGAACCGTATTATTTCGAGGGATTTCAGGAAAAAATAAATCAGAAATATCGCGGCAGAATCGAATTGAAAATCTACGGCGAGGGCAGAAACACCTTGAGCCTTTTAAAAAAAGCGGTCGAGTATGTGCGCGACAGCGGAAACGTAATCAAGCACGTCTGGATTGTGTACGACAAGGACGATTTTCCAGACGACAAATTCAACGAGACCGCGTTTATCTGCGCCGGGCTTTCCAACGAAAACATAACATACCACGCAATCTGGTCGAACGAATGCGTCGAGCTCTGGTTTCTTTTGCATTTTGAGTATTTCAACAAAAAGGTCAGCCGGGCGCACTATTTTCCCATTCTTTCCGGGTATCTAAAAAAGCTGACCGGAAAAGAATATACAAAAAACCGAAAGGATATGTTCGAGGTTCTGTACCCGCGGATGGATGCCGCCATTCTGAACGCGAAAAAGCTAAAAAAAACGCACAAATCCGCGCTTCCCTCCGAAAGGGCGCCCGGAACCGAGGTTTACAAGCTCGTCGAATACCTGAAAAAATATATCTGACAAAATAAAAAGAATAAGTGGTGGAGGTCTATGGAAAAAACGGTATATGAAAGGTTTTTAAAAAAACAGCACAAGGTAAGGCCCATTAAGAACATACGGGACATTGTTTTGGACAGCGCGCGGATTTTCGGCAGGAAAACCGCTTTTCTAATCAAACGTTCCAAAGACAGTTACGAAACCATTACCTACACCCGTTTAAAAAGCGATTACTTAGCGCTCGCGACCGCCTTTCTTGCGATGGGGTTGAAGAACAAGCCCATCGCCGTCACCGGCGTCAACAGCTATGAGTGGGCCGTGACCTATCTTGCCGCCTGCACCGTCGGAACCGTCGTTCCGATTGACAAGGAGCTTTCCGCCGAGGACATCATCAACTTTATCAACATTTCCGAAACGGCGGCGGTGGTCGGCGACGAGAAGATACTCGGCAATATCCAAAAACAGGGCGGGTTTGATGAAAACATCCTCTTCATCGCGACACGCTCGGACAAAGAAAAAGAAACGGTTCATACGCTGATCGCAAAAGGCGCCGAGCTGTACGCAAACGGAAACACCGAAGCGGAAACCATGCCGATTGACCCGGACGAAACCAAAATACTGATTTTCACCTCCGGCACTACCGGAAACGCAAAAGGCGTATGCCTTTCCCACCGGAACATCTGCAGCAACATTATGTCGGTTTCAAAAATGGTAAAGGTTCGCAGTTCAGACCGGGTATTGTCCATCCTGCCGCTGCACCATACCTATGAGTGCACGCTCGGGTTCTTAGACATTCTTTATAACGGCGCCTGCATTACCTACTGCGACGGACTGCGGTATATTTACAAGAACATCAACGAGTACCACCCGAGCATCATCGTTACAGTGCCGCTTCTTTTGGAAAAGTTCTCTCAAAAAATGGAGATCGCTGTACGGGAGAAACTGCCGCAGAAAATTAAAAACAAGACAGAAAACTTAAGTTTTGCCGCGCTTTTGGACAAACTGCCGTTTTATATTCGCGCTGTCATCAAGCGGAAGGTGAAAAACTCGCTGGGCGGCAGAATGCACACCTTTATCGTCGGCGCCGCTCCCATAGACAAAAGCATCATCGAGCAGTTCGGCAAGTTGGGCGTCCGCGTCCTGCAGGGCTACGGGCTGACCGAATGCTCGCCTCTGCTAACCGGCAACAACGACTTCTTTATGAAAAGCGATTCCGCCGGACTGCCGATACATGACGTGGAAATTAAAATCTACAACCCGAATTCCGAAGGAGTCGGCGAAATTATCGCGCGCGGACCGAACATCATGAAAGGATACTACAAAGACCAGGAAGCGACCGACGCGGTCATCCGGGACGGCTGGTTCCATACGGGCGATCTCGGGTATATTGACAAAGACGGTTTTGTGTATATCACCGGCCGCTGCAAGAACGTCATCGTTACGAAAAACGGCAAGAACATTTACCCGGAAGAAATCGAGAGCCACCTTTACAGCAACCGCCTGATTGCGGACGCGGTTGTCATCGGCGCTTTGGATGCGAACGAGGACGTGTTCGTAAAAGCGAAAATTCTGCCGAACCTCGAAGCCATCAAGGAGACCCTCAAAGTCTCGGTTCCGACCAAGGAAGAGGTTCATATGCTCATAAAAGCGGCTGTTGCGGAAATCAACGAGAAACTGCCGTCCTACAAGCGAATCAAAGCCTTTATCGTCCGGGATAAAGAGTTTGAAAAAACAACCACACAGAAAATCAAACGGTTCGGCGACAACGTCAAAGACGAAAAATAAAAGCATCCGAACGCAAAAAAAGCCGGCGTATAAACTGCACCCAAAAAGTTAGACATGTGGTATAATAAACACATGAACGACAGAAAGGGGTGCAGTTTTGTTATGTCCAAAGGAAGGGCGAATAAGAAGTACACAGGCGAGTTCAAGCAAAAGGTAGTCGAAACCATGCAGAAGGAGAAGTTGGGTTACAGCGAAGCAGCCAGACGGTTTGGGGTTGCCAATCATAGTATGGTTGCTAACTGGGAGCGTATCTACCTTGAGGAAGGACCGGAAGGGCTGTATGTCGAGCGACGAGGGAAAGCCAACTCTGCCACAGGCACAAGGAAAGGACGACCGCCAAAACTTGATAAAAAGGTAGAAGAAGACTTAATTGCTGAAGTCCAACGATTAAGAGCGGAGAATGATTACTTAAAAAAATTGAAAGCCTTGGTTATGGAAGAGGAACGCCAAAACAAAAGGCGGAAGTGATCTGGGAACTAAGGCATAAACATAAGATATCACTGTTAATTGAAGTATCCGGATTGCCCCGTAGTACCTACTATTACTATGTAAAACACAGAAACAAAGAAGATAAATACAGTGAAATCAAAAAACAGATCACTACGATTAATCATGAAAACAAAGGCAGATATGGTTATCGGCGTATAACAGCCGAATTACATAACCGCGGTTATGTAATTAACCATAAAACCGTTCAACGACTTATGAAACAACTGGGGATTAATTGTAAGGTACGAATGAAGAAGTATCGTTCTTACAAAGGTGAAGTTGGTAAGGTAGCGCCAAACTTGCTTGAACGGGATTTTTATGCAGCAAAGCCGAACACAAAATGGGTTACTGATGTTACAGAATTCAGCTTGTTTGGTAGGAAGCTTTATCTTTCACCAATACTGGACTTATATAGTGAAAGTTTGGTTTCCTATACTATTTCAGAACATCCTTCTTTGTATATGGTTACAGATATGCTGGAAAAGGCGTTTCAAGAAATACCGGATAATACAAATCTGATTCTTCATTCCGATCAGGGATGGCAATATCAACACAAGCAGTATCAAAGAAGGTTAAAAGAAAAAGGAATCCGTCAGAGCATGAGCCGGAAAGGAAACTGTCTTGATAATGCGGTGATTGAAAACTTTTTTGGAATACTTAAAAGTGAGTTGTTGTATTTACAGGAGTTTAAATCTCTTGAACATTTTCGTTCGGAGTTGGAGAATTATCTTGACTATTACAACAATTGCAGGATAAAGCTAAAACTTAATGGCTTGACACCTGCCAAATACAGATCTCAAGCCATTAATGCTATCTAATATTCACTTTGCACAAGTTTCTTAATAAATCTTTGTCTAACTTTTTGGGGTCAGTTCAGTACCGCCGGCGTTTTTTTGTCAAAGTTATATTCTTCTCGCTCTGTAAACCTTTACGGAATGCGGTTTGACCTCCGGGCAGATGCCGCCCTGGAATACGCCCAAATCCTCGTGCGCAATCACATCGCGGAGCATGATCTTGTCGTTGACCTCCCAGCCGCAGTAGTACCACGAAAGCGGAATCTTCTTCGGGTGATCGAACTGGTTCAGCAGCAGGAACGCGATGTCGCCGCCGTACAGCGGTTTTGCCAGTACGACGTCGTTGCAGGCGAGCTCGGGGATGCGGAAAGCGGCCAGACCCAAATCGTCCTGGTTTATGTCGATGAGCTCTTTGTTCAGAAGTATGTTCAGTATCTCAGGTCTCGTGTTTCTGACGTCGTGCCCCATCATCAGCGGCGCGGAAAGCATGCACCAGAGCGCGAAATGCGCTTCGTACTCGTTGACCGTGCAGCCGCCGCCGATTTTGCCGACGTAGCCCTCGCCGAACAGACCGACAACCATCATATCGGGGTCGTTCCAGGCGCCGTGACCCGCGTAGGCTTCGAGACCGATTGCGTTCATCGCGACGTTGACAATCGATTCCCAGCTGTCTTTAATATCGCCGCAAAGCCGCCACATGTTCGCGCCGCAGCTCTTCATCCATTCGCTGACGGTTCTTCTGCCGAGGCAGGCGGAGAAAATAATGTCTCTTCCGCTTTCGCGCAGCGCTTGCCCCATTTTGCGGTACAGCTGCTTTTCGTCATGGCCGGGGGCAGGGTAGCCGAAGTCGTATTTTAACAGGTCAACGCCCCATTCGGCAAATTTTTTTGCGTCCTGACGCTCATGTCCGAAAGTGCCGGCTCTTCCGCAGTAGGTGAGTACGCCGCCGCCGGCGTAAAGGCCGAACTTAAGACCGCGCTCGTGGATATAATCGCCCAAAGCCTTCATGCCGCTCGGGAACCTGACAGGGTCTGCCTGCAGATTTCCGTCGGCGTCTCTTTCGACGCACATCCAGGAATCGTCAACGGCTACGATGGTGTAGCCGGCGTCTCTGAATCCCAGTTCAACCATTGCGTCGGCCGTTTCCTTGATAACTTGTTCGTTGACATCTCTGTAACCAAAAAAGTTCCAGGCATTCCAGCCCATCGGTGGTTTTAGCGCAAGCATCGCCATAAAACATACCTCAGTATTCTTAAATTTTATATCAAAAGGATAGGGGAAAACCTATCCTTTCATTATCGTGTTTATTGGTATTATTAGTGAATAATAACCTTTTCAGTGTCCTTATCAAAGATATGGATTCTGGAAACATCGACCGCGAACTCCATATTGTCTCCGGCTCTTGCTTTGGAACGGGAAGAAACGCGGGCAATCATGTTTGTTTCCTGACCAACTTTGATGTAAACGTTGATTTCGGCGCCCATCAGCTCGATAAACTCAACATGCGCGGGAATCTTGGTGTCCTCGAACTTGCTTAAGAACATAGGCTCGTCGTGCAGCAGCTCGGGACGAATACCCATAATGACTTCCTTGCCGATATACGGCTGAAGCTCGGGCGCGTTCGCTTTTTCTGCGGGAAGCTTGAGCGAGCAGTTCTCGAAATCAAAGTAAACATCGTTCTCTCTCTTCTTCAAAACGCCGGTGATTAAGTTCATCTGCGGCGTTCCGATGAAGCTTGCGACGAACAGATTGCAGGGATAATCGTAAAGGTTCTGAGGCGTATCAACCTGCTGTATAATACCGTCCTTTATAACGACGATGCGGGTAGCCATCGTCATAGCCTCTACCTGGTCGTGGGTAACGTATATAAACGTTGTCTGCAGTCTCTGATGGAGCTGGATAAGCTCGCTTCTCATCGTAGCGCGGAGTTTAGCGTCCAAGTTAGAAAGAGGCTCGTCAAGCAAGAATACTTTCGGCTCACGGACTATTGCGCGTCCTAAAGCGACACGCTGCTTCTGACCTCCGGACAAAGCCTTCGGTTTTCTGTCAAGCAGGTGAGAGATATCAAGAATTCTTGCGGCTTCCTCAACACGTCTTTTAATCTCTTCTTTTCTAACTTTGCGGAGCTTCAGTCCGAAAGCCATGTTCTCAAAAACGGACATATGCGGATAAAGAGCGTAGTTCTGGAAAACCATCGCTATATCTCTGTCTTTCGGAGCAACATCATTGACTCTCTTATTGTCGATGAAGAGCTCGCCTTCGGTAATCTCTTCAAGTCCGGCAATCATTCTCAGGGTAGTCGTCTTACCGCAGCCTGAAGGGCCGACGAGAATAACGAATTCTTTATCCTTAATTTCAAGATTAAAATCCGAAACAGCGGTTACTCCGCCCGGATATCTCTTGTAAATGTGCTTAAAAAGTACACTTGCCATATAAACCTCCTGATGAGGGTCAATGTGTGCCCTCTTACTTTCTTGGCTAATATAATAGCAAATCGGCAGTCAAAATGGAAGTGCTTATTTACCCAAAATTTCAAGGGATTGTTTATCTATTTTGCATAATAATTATACACTCGGAAAATAAGTTAGATTTTTTTAAGTATTTTTTATGAATATTTTTCTACGCTTTTTAACACTTTTATCTCATTTTCGTTAAGAGGCCTGTAGCCGCCCGGAGCGAGGCTGGGGTCCAGCTTGACGCCGCCGAACTCGGTTCGGGTCAGGAAAACCACCTTGTTGTACCTCGCCTCGAGCATGCGCTTAATCTGGTGAAACTTTCCCTCGGTGATGGTCAGGTAGGCGGAGTACCCGTCGCCGCATATTTCAAGAAGCGCGCTTTTCGTCGGTTTTTTCTCTCCGATGTCGACGCCGGCCAAAAACGCTTCCTTGTCCGCTTCGGTAAGCGGATATTTGGCTTTTAAAAAATACCGCTTTTTGACGTGATGTTTCGGGGAGAGAAGAAAATGCGCCAGCGGACCGTCGTCGGTAATCAGCAAAAGTCCGGTCGTGTTTTTGTCAAGCCTGCCAACCGTAAAAAGACCGTTCTTTTTATATTCGCTTCCGATGAGAGAAAAAACATTCGGGCTTTTCGGGTCGTCGTTGGAACAGACGTACCCCGCGGGCTTATTCATCATCAGATAGATATGTTCGCGGACGGTCAGCGTCCTGCCGTCCAGACAGACTTCGCTCGCAAGCGGTATCTTCTGTTCGGGCGAAGTCACGACAACGCCGTCAACCGTGACGCGACCGTCTAAAGCCGCCCTTTTTGCTTCTTTTCTCGAAAGGGCGGCCGCTTTTGCCAGTATTTTATCTAATCGTTCCAGCGTTTCTTTTTCCTTTTTCATAGACAATCCTATATTTTGCAGAACCGCGTTTTCGTTATTAGAGCGGTTTCTCAAATCCGTGCATAAATCCGATTCCATCCGCAGAGCAGATGTCGCCCGCGATGATTTTGTCCTTGTAAACCAGAATCGTCGCAAGCACGGTTCCGTCGTAGTCGTAGTTGGTTACCTCGTATGTATATTTGGTAACGGTCTTGCCTTTGTACTTGGAAAGATTCAGGCCCTGCGCCTTCTGAATGTCGTTGTACTTCTCATAAACGGCGTCGAAATGCTCGGGTACCGTAACCTCCCTTGTATCAACCGGCGTTTCCTTGACCTCGTAGCCGAACTGCTTTAAAAACTCAATCCGGTCCTCGTCGGTTTTGATGCCGGTGTACTTAATGGATACAACGGCAACCTCGCCGGCGACCTCGACGTCCGGAAGAATCGCGACAATCGTAACCAGAACGGCTACCGCAAGCAGAATGGCTGCGAAAAACTTAATGCTTGATGCTTTCAATGTATAGACAAACATCAAATCATTCCTTTCGATAATATTGTGTTACATTAATATTATCGAAAGCGCTGTTTTATTCTATTTTTGCGCGGATTCTTCTTCCAGCGCGAGCAATTCGTCGTACAAAGCGTCGAGCTTTTCGCGGATAGCCTTTTCTTCTTCATACAACTCGTTCAGCCGGACAAAATCGGTCGCCGCTTCGGTATTTTTAATTTCGTCTATTTCCTTGAGACGCCGTTCGTTTTTGGTAATCTCCGCTTCCAGAACGGGGATGCGGTTCGCGATATAACGCCTGCGGTTCTTTTCCTTTTTCGCGTTTTCGTATTCTTCTCTGGCGCTCGAGGCTTTCTCGACGCGTTCGGGTTTTTGCGCGGCGGTCTGCGTTTCCGCTTTTTCCGCAAGGTACGCCTTATAGCCGCCGTCGAACAGCGCGTAGCCTTTTTCGGACTCCGGGTCTATTTCCAAAATCCGCGTAGCGAGGGCGGAGATAAAGTACCGGTCGTGCGAAACGCAGAGAATGGTTCCGTCGTACTCTTTCAAAGCGAACTCCAGCGTCTCCTTTGAGGGGATGTCCAAGTGATTGGTCGGCTCGTCAAGGACGAGCAGGCTGACGCCGTTGAGAATCATTTTCGCAATCGAAAGCCGCGCGCGCTCGCCGCCGCTGAGCACCGAAACGCTTTTGTAAATGTCGTCGCCGAAGAAGCCGAATCGAGCGAGCAGACTGCGGATTTCGGTGACGGTTTTCTCGCCGTACGCAGACCAAAGCTCCTCAATTACCGTATTGCTGTAGTCGAGCATCTGCTGGTCCTGGTCGTAGTAGCCGATTTTCTGGTTATAGCCCAGCTCAAAAACGCCGCCGTCCTGCCTTTCTCTGCCGGTCAGGATTTTGATCAGCGTGCTCTTGCCGCTGCCGTTGCTGCCAAGGACAAACAGCCTGTCGGCATAGTGCAGCTCGAACGACAGGTTTTCAAACAGCTTTTTTTGCGGATAGCTCTTCGAAAGATTCCGCACCGACAAAACATTAAAACTCTTGCTCGCGGCTGAGGCTATGTTAAAGGAAATCGCTTTGGGCGCGTCTTTTGGTTTTTCAATCTTTTCCATGCGGTCCAGCATTTTCTGACGGCTTTCCGCGGCGATGATGTTGCGCTCGCGGTTCCATCTGCGCTGGTTCTCGATAAACGCTTCGATGCGCTTGATTTCCTTCTGCTGCAGTTCGTAATGTTTGAGCTGATCTGCGCGCAGCTTTTCCTTTTTCTCCTTAAAAACGCTGTAGCCGCCGCTGAACATCGTGGCTTTTTGATGCTCAATCTCGAGCGTGTCCGTGGTCACGTTGTCTAAGAAAAAGCGGTCGTGCGAAATTATCAAAAAGGTTTTCTTTGAGTTTTTAATAAAATTTTCCAGCCAGTTTATCGATTCTAAATCAAGGTGGTTGGTCGGCTCGTCGAGCAGAATGATATCCGGCTCGCGCAAAAGAATCGAAACCAGCTTCAGCTGGGTTTTCTGACCGCCGCTGAGGTTCTTCGCCGGCATGGAAAGCATTTCCTCGCTAAAGCCGAAATTCTTTAAAAACGAACGGGTTTTGGCTTTATACTCAAAACCGCCGCTGTCCTTGTACCGTTCGGACGCTGCCGTAAAAGCGGTAATGACGCTCTCGTCGCCGCCGTCCAGCCTTTCGCGCAGGTGCTCGATTTCCTTTTCAAGCTCCGTCAGGGGCGCGAAAGCCTCCAGCGCGGTGTCGTACACACTCTTGTCAAAAGTCAGGTTGTCCGAAATCTGCTCTAAAAAGCCGATGGAAACGCTTTTGCCGATATAGACTTTCCCGCCGGTCGGTTCTTCGTCGCCGTTGATGATTTTAAAAAGCGAGGTCTTTCCGGCTCCGTTGGCGCCGATGACGCCCACCTTCGCGCCTTCGTTGACCGAGAAGGTAATATCGGACAAAACTTCCTTTACGCCGTATGAAAGCGATATATGGTCGCAAACGATAATGCTCATAAGCAAATATGTTCTCCAAAAAAACTGATTGTCCGATATTTTAGCATATCATTTTATTTTTGTCAAAAAACATACCGCCAGACAACAAAAATAAAAAACAACACCATCCTTCCAATGCTTATCAAGCCGAAAAAAGGATGGTGTTTTTCGTTTTGCTAATCTTCTATCTCTGCAGCGGTTCTGCTCCTGAACAAAAGGCTGATGCACCAAAGACCGCAAAGACCTACAAGCGTATATATGATACGGCTTACAACCGCTCCCTGACCTCCGAAAATCCATGCAATGATATCGAATTGAAAAAGTCCGATCGAGCCCCAGTTGAGCGCGCCGATGATTACTAAAATCAAGGATATTCTGTCAAGCATTTTTTCATCTCCTCTCTTTTGTTATTATTTTGCGCCGATTCATTTTAAATATTCATTGACAAAAACAAGTAAAAATTGTAACATATAGCCTGCGGAAAGCCGCATATGATAAGCACGAAAACAAGAAAAAAAGGATTTTACGCCATGAGACTTCGCCATAAAAAGAACTTTGTTCCAAGAATGGAAAAAGTTTCCTATCTGCTTGCCAAAACCAACGAAGAAGGAGTCATTGACTTAGCCGCCACCTTTGGCGAAATAAAACAGCTTTATCTCGAAATCGGCTGCGGAAAAGGCGCTTTTGTTGCCGAGCTGTCCCGCCGTCATCCCGACGTGTCGATTCTTGCCGTCGAAAGGGTATCCGACGTGCTTTTGATGGCGATGGAAAAAGCCGACAGGGAAGGCTGCAAGAACGTTGCGTTCTCAAACGAAAACGCCGATAGAATCGATATTATTCTGCCCGAAAAATCGGTCGATAAACTGTTTTTAAATTTTTCCGACCCGTGGCCCCGCAAAAAGAACGCGAAACGCCGTCTTACCAGCCCCTTGTTCCTCGAAAGGTACAAAAAGATACTGAAAGACGGCGCTAAAATTCACTTTAAAACCGACAATATCGGGTTGTTTGAGTATTCGCTGGAAACATTAAAGGAAGCGGGGTTTACGCTGTATAACGTGTGCTATGACCTGCACGCTTCCGAACTGAACGAAGAAAACATCATGACCGAATACGAGCGGAATTTTTCCGCGCAAGGGTTTAAGATCAATTATCTTGAGGCGGTGCTCAATTCGTAGCCTGTTGTCTGTCCTTTTCCGCGACGTAATCCAAAACGATCTGCCGCTCGCTGAACGGACGCTTTACGCCCTCGATATCCTCGTAATCCTCGTGTCCTTTGCCGATCAGCAGAATGACGTCGCCCTTCTTGGCGATGTCGATCGCGTGGTGGATGGCTTCTTTTCGGTCGTAGATGACGACATACTCTTTGTTCGTTCTATGGACGCCGACCAAAATGTCCTGTACGATGTCCTCTATCCGCTCAAAACGCGAGTTGTCGGAGGTTACGATGGAAATATCCGAGTTCTTCGCGATGATTTCGCCCATCGGCGCTCTGCGCAGTTTCGAGCGGTTTCCGCCGCAGCCGAAGACCGAGATGATTCTTTTCGGATTATAGATTTTAATGGTCTCAAACAGGCTTTGAACGCTGACTTCGTTGTGCGCGTAGTCGATGATCACCGTGTAGTTTTTATAAATCGGAACAATCTCCATTCTGCCTTTGACAAAGGTTTTCTTTAACCCTTCCTGAATCGCGGGGTAGGGAACGCCGAACCTTCTTGCGACAGAAATGGCTCCGATTGCGTTGTATATCGTAAAATAGCCGGGAATGTTGAGGTCGATCAGGGTTTTTTCCACGCCGGAAGCCGTTTTTTCAAGGCAGGTAAACTCTGTCTGCAGGCAGTTTTCGCCGGTGGTAAACTTCGGGTCCGTCGCGCGGAAGTCCGCGTCGTTTATCATCGAAAAGGTGGTAATCGGGCAGGGAACGCCTTCGGTCATTCGGCTGAAATGCTCGTTGTCGATATTGGCGAAACCGTGTTTGCACTGGAAGAACAGCTTCTTTTTCGAGGTTAGATATTCGTCGAAATCCTTATGCTCGAACGCGCCGATATGGTCGGGCGAGAGGTTGGTAAACAAGCCTACGTCATATTGAATGCCGTAGGTTCGGTCCATCATCAGTCCCTGCGAGGACGCTTCCATAATCATCATGTCGCAGCCCGCGTCCACCATTCCGCGCAGGTGCTTATGGATCTCGTAGGATTCGGGCGTGTTGTTGTTCAGGTGAACGACAGTATCGCCGTAGAAGATGCCGATGTTGCCCATGATGCCGACCTTTTTGCCGCTGGCTTCGAAGATGGATTTCATCATATAGCAGGTGCTGGTTTTTCCTTTCGTGCCGGTAACCGCGATGGTGAACAGCTTTTCCGCGGGCCTGCCGAAAAAGTTCGCGGAAGCCAGCGCAAGGAATTTTCTGGTGGATTCTGTATGTAAAACAACCGCGTCTTCGGGCAGTTCTACCTTCTTTTCAACCGCAAACACGCGGACGCCTTTTTCATACGCGTCCATCGCATATTTATGTCCGTCCGTCTGGAAGCCGCTGATGCATACGAAAATCGTGTCCGGCTTTCCGTTTCTGGAATCGTAAATAATATCCGCAATCTCGATATTCCCGTCGTATGTGCCGGTGACGGGTATTTCTTTTAATATGTCTTTTAACAGCATGGCAATTCTCCTTATCGTTTATTGTTGCGAGTATGCCTTCGTAACTACTATTATATTCTCAAACAATCTTTTTTCAACACAAACCGGTGAATATTTTTATTTTTTCAAAAACCCTATTCACAATATATCGTTTTTATGTTAATATATGGGAAAGGGTTTTTTTAGAACGACTTTGAAAGGGTCCGTTATGCCGAATGCTTTTTTTGCGATGATGTTTCGAATGAAATATATCCGCCGCTGGGGCATCATGCGCGCCATCGTGCCGGAGAGCCTTTCGACGCACTCGATGGAGGTTGCCGTTACCGCGCACGCGCTCGCCATAATCGGCAACAAGTACTTCGGCAAAAACTACGACTGCGAGCGGATCGCGACAAAAGCGATTTATCACGACCTGCCGGAGATTCTGACCGGCGATATTCCGACCCCGGTAAAGTATTTCAACAATGAAACCAAAACCGCTTACGACAAGGTCGAGAAGGCGGCGCTGAAGAAGTTTCTCTGCTCTCTGCCCGAAGAACTGGCGGACGAGTACAAAGAGATGTTCTGCTATACGCCCGAAGAAAAAAAGATTATCAAAGCGGCGGATAAGATCTGCGCCTACCTAAAATGCCGCGAGGAAGAGCGCGGCGGAAACATGGAGTTCTCGGTCGCGAAGAAAGCGCTGTCGGAAAGCATCGCGAAGCTGAACTGCGAGGAAGCGGACTATTTCCTCAAGGAGTTTTCAGCCGGCTTCGATATGCCGATCGATACTTTGATTGAAGAATAGAGAGGAAGAAAGAGATAAAAGGTAAGAGGTAAGAGGTAAAAAGTAAGAGATATTGGGGAGTACCAAAGATAACAACAGTAAAAAAATAAAATATTATAAGTAAAGAAAGGGTTTTTCTATGAAAATCGGTTTAATTTCAGATTCATTGCGCCAAGGATTTGAGGAAAGCATTAAAACGGCCGCAAAACTGGGCGTCAGCGGTGTTCAGAAGTATCTGACTACCGGCGAGTTTTCTGCAGAAAACATGACTCCGTCCAAAATCAAGGAAATCAAAGACATTATGGATTCAAACGGCCTTGTCTTTTCGGCGATTTGCGGAGATTTCGGCGTAGATTTCGACGATCCGGGCTGCGTTGACCGCTCCAAAAAAGTGCTGGACGCGGCAAAAGAGCTCGGATGCAACATAGTTACCACGCACATCGGTCATCTATACGAAACCGAAGACAAGCGCATGGAGCTTATCAGAAAGCACGCAAGAGAGCTTGCCGAGTACGCCGACAGCATCGGTTCCTACTTCGCGGCAGAAACCGGAACCGAAAAGGCTTCGGTGCTCAAAGCCTTCCTTGATTCGCTCGGCGCGAAGGGTCTGCGCGTAAACTACGACCCGGCAAACCTCGTTATGGTTGCGGGCGACGACCCGGTTCAGGGCGTGTATATCTTAAAGGAATACATCGTGCACACCCACGCAAAGGACGGCATTAAGACGACGGCAACGCCGCACGGCTGGCAGGAAGTTCCGCTCGGACAGGGCGGTGTCGACTTCGACAAATACCTTGCCGCTTTGAACGACATCGGCTACACCGGATACCTGACGATCGAGCGCGAGGTGGGCGAAAATCCCGCAGCCGACATCGCAATGGCCGTGGATTTCCTGAAAGAAAAGCTCGCAAAGCTCAATATCAAGCTCGAAAAATAACGAATGCTAAGCAGGCGGGTTTGCGCCGTTCTGAAACGGCGCAGATTCCGCCGTCGGCCGTGAGATGCCAAAGAAAGGAATGCCATAGAATGTCTGTCCCGTTTTTTGTAAATTTAAAAGGAAAGACCGCGGTTGTCACGGGCGGGGGCGGCGTGCTCTGCTCCGCGTTCTGCGAAGCGCTCGCGGAGTGCGGCGCGAATGTCGCCGTGCTTGACTTAAAGAAGGAAAGCGCGGACGCTGTCGCCGAGAAAATCAACGCCGCCGGCGGAAAAGCGATCGGTGTTTCCGCCAACGTGCTCAGCAAGGAAAGCCTTGCGGAAGCGAAAAAGACCGTCCTGGACGCGTTCGGTTCGGTTGATATTTTGATAAACGGCGCGGGCGGGAACAACCCCAAAGCGCAGACCACAAAAGAATATCTGTATTATGAAGATTTGAAAAACAGCGTCGAAGAGGTCAAGACCTTTTTTGACCTCGACCCGGAAGGCGTGGAGTTCGTATTCAATCTCAACTTCTTAGGCACGCTTTTGCCGACGCAGGTTTTCGCCAGCGAAATGTGCGGCAGGGAGGGCGTCATCATCAACATCTCCTCGATGAACGCTTTCAGGCCGCTGACCAAAATTCCGGCGTATTCCGCGGCGAAAAGCGCCGTTTCCAACCTGACCATGTGGCTGGCGGTACACTTTTCAAAGGTGAACATCCGCGTCAACGCCATCGCGCCGGGATTTTTCGTCACGCATCAGAACAAATCCCTGCTTTTCAACGACGACGGAACCCCGACAGCCCGCACGCAGAAAATCCTCGCGGCAACGCCGATGAACCGCTTCGGACAGCCAGAGGATCTCATCGGCACGCTGCTGTATCTTTGCGACAGCAAAGCGTCCGGTTTCGTCAACGGCGTCGTCATACCTGTGGACGGCGGATTCTCCGCTTACTCGGGCGTATAAAGGTTTTTGTATCAGAAATTATTCTTTCGCTTATATCGTATTCGAAACAGCATTGGCCGGTCAACACTTTAGAAAGGAATGAGTTTATATGAATCTGAAAAGAGCATTGTGTCTTTTTGTTGTTCTGCTTCTTTCCGTTTCCATCGTCGGCTGTATCGAAAAACCGACCGACAGCACAAGTTCTGCAGCCGGCACAGAATCGGAAAGCTCGGCATATAAGGACGAAAACGGACTCTACATATCCAAGCTTCCGTATCAGGATTTCGAGAACAGAGAGTTTAAGATACTTGTAAGAGGCAAGGTTTTTGATACCTATCAGTCAGACGACTTTACCACGGACAGCGAACTGTACGGCGATCTGCTGAACGACGCGGTCGCAAGGAGAAACAACTATATCGAAGAAAAATACCATGTAAAGCTGACCGTTATCAAGAGCGACACCATTAACGAAGACATCCGGAACGAAGCGGCAGCCAATTCCGGCGCTTACGACGCGATTATGCCCGCTATCCCCGCGCTGGCATCCTTCGCGCAGAGCGGTTATCTGTATGATTTAAAATCTTTAAACAACTTCTTCGAAGACGCGCCCTGGTGGGACCCGAACGCAACCAAGATCTTTACGATCGACAATAAGCTGTATTTTACCACCGGCGACATCACCATTCTCAACAAGGTGTGCACCCCGTCCATTCTGTTTAACAAAGACATGGTGCAGGAGCACGGACTGGAGAACCCGTACCAGCTCGTACGCGACATGCAATGGACCTTCGACAAGTTTGTACAAATGGCGAAATCTGTTACGGTTATCAACTCGCTTGACCAAAGAACCGCCAAAGAAAACACGTTCGGTCTTTTAACGTCGAACGGCGACGCGCTCGCGTTCTATGGCGCGTCGGGCGAGACGCTGTGCGGCAAGGACGAAAACGACGAGCCGTATATTACCTTTAACAGAGAAAGATCCATCAACGTTGCGAAAAAAGTCCTCGAGACGCTGGCGAATGGCGATTTTGCCGTTTTCGCGGAAGAGTTCGAGAAGCCGATTTGGGTTACTTCTTTGAACGCGTTTATCGAGGGCAGAATCCTGTTCAGACCGTCCGGTTTCTCCGCGACGACGAAAATCAGAAAACAGTCGGATTTGAATTTCGGCATCGTGCCGTTCCCGCTCTGGGACGATACGCAGGACCGCTATTATTCCTACTGCACGAACGGTCAGGTTGCGGGCATCGCGATTCCGAAGTCCTGCGACGACCCTGAGTTCTCGGCTTACATGATCGACATTTACGCGGCCGCGGCAAAGAATTTCATAACCCCGGCTTATTACGAGGTCAACCTGAGAACCAGAGACGCGCGCGACGACGAGAGCCTTGAGATGCTGGACATCATCTTCAGCAACATTGTATACGACATCGGCGAGGCTTACAACTTCGGTTCCATCGGCACCATGCTCAACACCATGCTGACGAACCGAGAGACCGAAGTCATCTCGAGATTCGAAGCAATCGAGGGTCAGGTTCAGGCCGATATCGACAAAACCATCATCGCGTATCAAAGCGATATGGAGTAATTTTAAAAAAATGAAAGCGGAGGTTTAAAACCTCCGCTTGTTTTATTCGTGTTTTTCGTACGCTTCGGGCTTGAGCACGCCGATGTACGGCAGATTTCGATAGTCCTCGTCGAAATCAAGGCCATATCCCACCACAAACTCATCGGGGATTACAAATCCGGTATAGTCGGTTTGAAGCGGCACTTTTCTTCGCGAGGGCTTGTCCAATAACGTCGCAATCTTCAGGCTGGCAGGCTTTCTGGAAAGAATCAGCTCTTTAACTTTAGAAAGCGTAACGCCGCTGTCGAGGATGTCCTCTGCAATCAGGACATCGTATCCGGCGACGTCCTTGCGCAGGTCCATTAAAATGTTGACGTTTCCGGTAGATTTGGTGCCGGAGCCGTAGGAGGAAACCGCCATAAAATCTATCTTGCAGTTGATATCAAGCGCGCGCATCAAATCCGTCATGAATACGACCGAACCTTTGAGGACGCCGACCATCAATAGGTTCTTGTCCCTGTAATCATTGGAAATGATTTTCCCAAGCTCTGCGATTTTCGCTTTTATCTGTTCTTCGGTAATGAGTATTTTCCCAATATTCTGAAAAATATCCTGTGGCATAAAAGACCGTCCTTTTGTCGAAATTGCTTATATTCTATCATGGATTTGGAAAAATAGCAATATCATTACAAAAAATGATTTTTTTGCCTTTTAAATATTGATTTTACCCGGATAATATTGTATATTATAAACAATCGTGTTCTTTTTTTAAGAATTAGAAGTTGTGTGGAGGGAAAGAGATTTGGGCATTTTAGAAGGGATAGGAGAAGCCGTAACCGGATTCTTAATCGTTTTTTTTATTTTGATAATTTTAATGGTGGTGATTTACTTGTTTAAATTCCTGTTTGGCAAAAAAGAGAAAAAAGCCGAAAACATTGCCACAGCTGCAGAAGCACCGGTAAACCAGACCGCGCAGCTGAAAGGTCTTTCCGAGAAAAAGGTTGTCGCGATTGCGACTGCGGCGATCGCAGCTTCGCGCGGCAGCAGCGACTGCGCATTTAATGTTATTTCGATTCAAAAAATATCCTAACATAAAAAAGGAAGGTAAAGTGATTTATGAAGAAGTACATTGTTACAGTTGACGGAGAAAAATACGAAGTTGTCGTTGAGGACGCAGACCCGAACGCAACCTATACGCCTGCGCCGAAAGCTGCCGAACCCGCCAAACCGGAAGCTCCTGCAGCGCCCGCAGCGCAGCCTGCAGCACAGCCCGCGGCGCCTGCTTCCGCAAACGGACTGAAGATAACCGCTCCGCTGCCCGGCACCATTAACAAGATTGTCGCCAAACCCGGCGAAACGATCAAGAAAGGCGGCGTTCTCTGCATCCTCGAAGCGATGAAGATGGAGAACGAAATCGTCGCGCCGCAGGACGGCAAGGTCGTATCGGTTGCCGTCAGCGAAGGCGCGTCTGTGAACACGGGCGACCTGCTTTTCGTATTGGAGTAAGATAACACCCCTCATAGAATGATTCGGTTCTATGAAAGGAGCGAATAAATGGCTAAGTTCTTCGATATAATTTCCGGCATTTTTCGGGACTCCGGCCTGGCGGAGATATTCAGCTCCGGCGGCTGGAAGTATCCGGTGATGTATTTAATTATCATAGTCTTATTCTATCTTGCGATCGTGAAAAAGTTCGAGCCGCTGCTGCTTTTGCCGATCGCTTTCGGAATGCTGCTTGCGAACATTCCGAGCGCTGAGCTTTTCCACATGGATCTTTTTATCAGTGAAACCGGCGAGCCGCTGAACTTTCAGCAAATCGTCGAAAGGGGCGGACTGCTTGATTTCATTTATCTCGGCGTCAAGCTCGGCATTTATCCGCCGCTGATATTCCTCGGCATCGGCGCGATGACCGATTTCTCTCCGCTGATTGCGAATCCGAGCAGCCTTTTGCTCGGCGCTTCTGCGCAGTTTGGAATTTTCGTCGCTTTTGTCGGCGCGCTTGCGTTCGGTTTTACGCCGCAGGAAGCAGCCGCCATCGGCATCATCGGCGGCGCGGACGGACCGACGGCGATTCAGGTTACAAAGACCCTTGCGCCGAATCTTTTGGGACCGATCGCGATCGCGGCATACTCCTATATGGCTTTGGTGCCGTTCATACAGCCGCCGATTATGCGCGCGCTCACAACCAAAAAAGAAAGAGCGATCATGATGAAGCAGCTGCGCCCTGTTTCCAGAACAGAGCTGATTGTTTTCCCGATAGCGGTTACGCTGATCGTTTCGGTTGTGCTTCCGGACGCGACGCCGCTGATCGGAATGCTGATGCTCGGCAATCTCTTGAAAGTAACCGGCGTTGTGGACAGATTGTCCAAGACCGCGCAGAACGAGCTGATCAATATCGTCACGATTCTGCTCGGTATTTCGGTCGGGGCAACCGCCGGCGCGGAGAATTTCTTGAATACGCAAACAATATTTATTATAATCCTCGGATTGTTGGCTTTTGCTTTTGCGACCTTCGGCGGCGTGCTGTTCGGCAAACTGATGTGCTTTGTCACCAAAGGCAAGGTAAATCCGTTGATCGGTTCTGCCGGCGTTTCCGCAGTGCCGATGGCGGCGCGCGTTTCGCAAAGTGTCGGTCAGAAGGAAAATCCGGCGAACTTCCTGCTTATGCACGCAATGGGACCGAATGTTGCGGGCGTAATCGGTTCTGCCATAGCCGCCGGCGTATTCCTGAATTTATTTAAGTAAAAAACAGAAAGGAAAATATATATGGCAAGAGTAAAAATAACAGAAACGGTTCTGCGCGACTCGCATCAGTCTTTGATCGCGACGCGCATGACAACCGAGGAAATGCTGCCGATTCTGTCCAAGATGGACGAGGTAGGCTATCATGCGATTGAGGCATGGGGCGGCGCTACTTTCGATGCCTGCTTGCGGTTCTTAAACGAGGACCCGTGGCAGAGACTGCGCATCATCCGCGACCATGTCAAAAATACAAAGCTGCAGATGCTCTTTAGAGGTCAGAACATTCTCGGCTACCGTCATTATGCGGACGATGTTGTTGAGTATTTCGTTCAGAAGTCCGTTGCGAACGGTATCGATATCATCCGTATTTTCGACGCGTTGAACGACCCGCGCAACCTGCAGACCGCGATTAAAGCAGCAAAGAAGGAAAAAGCCCATGTTCAGGCTGCGATTTCCTATACCACAGGTCCGATTTTCTCGAACGAGTATTTCGCAAAATACGCAAAAACGCTCGAGGAAATGGGCGCCGATTCCATCTGCATCAAGGACATGGCGGGCCTTTTGAAGCCGTACGACGCATTCGACCTTGTCACGGCGATTAAGGCGATCTGCAATCTGCCGGTCGAGCTGCATACCCACTACACCTCCGGTCTTGCTTCGATGACGGTTCTCAAAGCGATCGAAGCGGGCTGCGACATCGTGGATACCGCAATTTCGCCGATGGCGATGGGTACTTCTCAGCCGCCTACGGAGCCGATCGTCGCGACGCTGCAGGGCACGCCGTTCGATACCGGCCTCGACCTTGCGAAACTGGACGAAATCTCCCAGTACTTCTCGAAACTGAGAGAAAAATACATCGCAAGCGGTCTTTTAGACACAAAAGTGATGAAGGTGGACGTAAACGCGCTGATGTATCAGGTTCCCGGCGGAATGCTCTCCAACCTCGTTTCGCAGCTGAAGCAGGCCGGCAAGAGCGAAAAATTGCAGGAGGTGCTCGAGGAGGTTCCGAGAGTAAGAGCCGACGCGGGTTATCCGCCGCTTGTTACGCCGACTTCGCAGATTGTCGGCACACAGGCCGCGCTGAACGTACTTATGGGCGAGCGGTATAAGACCGTTACCAAAGAGTTCAAAGGTCTTGTCAGAGGCGAGTACGGCAAGACGCCGGTTCCGGTTGATCCGGAGTTCGCGAAAAAGATTATCGGCGACGAGAAGATGATCACCGGCAGACCTGCCGACGAGCTCAAGCCCGAGCTGGATACTTTGCGCGCGAAAATCGCCGACTATATGGAGCAGGAAGAGGACGTGCTCACCTATGCGTTGTTCGAGAACGTCGCGCTCAAGTTCTTTGAGAAGAGAGCGGAGGACAAGAAGCTCAAAGCGGCGCTCGCAAACACCGAAGCGAAGTACCACGTAAACATCCGCGAAATCAAATAAGTAAATTGTATCATAAAGCCAGCGGCAAAAACCGCTGGCTTTTTATTTTAAAAAATGTTTGACAGATTCGACAAAATCTGCTATTATATCTTCAATAAATATTTAAGAGAGTTTTTTTATGAAACAAAGTAAAAAGATAATACTTTTCATCCTGATTCTTATCGCGCTCTCTTTTCTTTGCACGAGTGCTGTTTCGGCGGACGTCGGCTTAAAGCCGGAACTGTATATTTACGTAAAAAACCCTCCGAAGGAAACATATTATTTGGATTTGCTGATTCAAAACAGTTCGGAAAATAAATTTGAAAATCTAAACGACAAAAGCATATACAACCAAAATATGCTGTCGCTTTTGTATTCTAAAAAAGAGGAGGGCTGGCTGCCCGCATTGACGGACGGAACCGATTTGCCGCTGCATGGCGAGCTTATCGGCGAACCGAAAGACGGCGATATGTTGCATTTTTTCGGCTATATCGGGGTTCCGAAAACCTACCGCATCATCATTGTCACCGAAAGCGGAAAAGTGACCGTATCGGACGTTATTACGCGCAAATCAATGTTTTCAACTGCTTACTTTGATTACGGAACCGAAACATTAAGCGAGCCAAATCTCACAGACACTTATCTTTTGCAGTTTTTGCTCACCTGTCTGCCGACGCTCTTTATCGAAGGAATTATTCTATTGTTTTTCGGCTTTAAACTGAAAACGAACTGGAAGCCGTTTTTCATCGTCAATATCCTGACGCAGATAGCGCTGACAGCCGTCGTCAGTTTCGCCTTTATAAGAATCGGGCCGTCTGCCGCGATCCTGATTCAAATTCCAATAGAACTTATCATTATGTTTGCCGAAGCGTTTGCATATCGCAACTACCTTGTCGGACAAAGCAAAGACCGTGCTTTTATTTACGGTATAACAGCGAACGCAGTCAGTATGTTATACGGTACACTGGTTACGTTCGCGCTGTTGATGTAATATTAAAAAGTGTCTCTTTACGAGGCACTTTTTATAGTTTGAATGTCACGTTTTACCTTCTTTGCTTGTTATATATTATGAAAGCAGAAACGGAGGGGAGGGAAATGGAAAAGCTTTTTGTAAATGAAATCTGCGAACAGTCCATAAAAAGAATATCGGAGGGCGATCTTAGCGCCCTTACTGTCATTTACGACTGCGCCGGCAGATTGATTTTTACAGTGGCGTTTTCCATTTTGGGAGATTATCAGCTCGCGCAGGACGCTATGCAGGAAACCTTTTTAAGAATCGCAGAAAGCGCGCGTACATATCGAAAGGGCAGCAACGCCAAAGCCTGGATTGTGTCCATCGCAAGGAATCTGGCGCTGAATATGCTGAACGAAAGAAAAAAGTACGCTCCCTACTATGACAACATCCTATTTCGCTTCCCCGAAGAGAAACTGCTTGACAGATTTGCGCTTTCCGACGCGCTCTCAACCCTGACAACGCAGGAACGGGAAATTGTGGTCTACAAGACCGTATGCGGCATGCGCCATAAAGAAATCGCATTGATCTTAGGCATTTCCGCAGACAACAGCAGGCAGAAATGCAAAAGAGCGCTCGAAAAGCTGCGCGAATATCTTGAAGAAGGAGGAAAACAGCATGTTCCGCGAATGGAAAACCAGGAGAATGCTTAAAAAGGGTTTTCATTCAATTCGTATCCCGGAAAAAGAAAATGTTCTGCCTTCCGAAGCGTTGGAGCAAAACGCAGCATTTGGCAAAAAAGAGAACGATTTCGCGCCCGCTTATGTCGTATTGAAAAAGAAACCGAGCAAGTATAAAAAAGCGCTTGCCGTTCTGACAAGCGTATTATTGGTATTCGCATCCGCAGTCGTCGTATCCATGAGTTTTCATTATCAAGTTCAGAATACGAACAATACGGATTCCGGCACAGCTGCGTTCACATCGGATACCGATTCAGAAGGCGGCGCGTCCGATACGTCCGACATCGTTTCGAATGTGCCCGCTGAGAAGCCGGTGATAACGGGCGATACTTTTGATTATAGTTTTTCCAGAGTAGACGCTTTACTGTCCAGCAGAGAAGTATATATATCAAAAAAATTGAAAGAGAAAATGGCAGAGTATGCAGGACAGGACGTTCTTTTCCGCGTAATCGTCGAGATTCAGATGACGAACGAAGAAATGAATGAATTTTTAAACAATATCCTATATCAGTCGCAGGATTACACCTTTGAAGCAAACGCCATCAATGCGTTAATGGAAGAAATCGAAGAATACAGAGCATACGCGGATCTGTATGAAATGTACTATAATTATCTGATAGACGTAAAGGAAAAGAAAATAGAAATAACGCCCGAATTTGATATCGCGAAACAGGAATGCGAAAGACTTGAACCTTATCATAAAAAAGTATGCGAGTTGTATACAAGGATTAGCAAGATAGAGAGCGCTGCTTTAAAGAGATATAACGAGTTCCTGATTTCGGACAAACTGGATTATGCGATTAGCTTAGGCGCTCAAAACGTACAGAAAACTGAGGAAATCTCAGGATATGTTCCGTATGCGGCAACTTATATTATGGAATTATCCGAATACGCGATTACAAAACTGTCCGAGCGCGGCGGATATGTGTTCTGGCTCGCGCAGTCTGAGGAGAATTAGGCTTATGACTGAAAAATATCCGATATTATTACGGCATTACTGGATGAAAGCATTGATAATCAAGAAATACAAGTCGCGGAAGTAATCAAAGATAACCGGCGGTTACCGCACGCGTATGCAATTTGCGCACAAAAAAAGGCAGGGGAGTTAAATCCTCTGCCATATCTGTTACTTTTTACTTCTTACTTATTTATTGCTTGTCGCAACGGCAACCGCAACTGCAACCGTAGCACCGACCATGGGGTTGTTGCCCATTCCGATAAGGCCCATCATTTCAACGTGCGCGGGAACGGAGGAAGAACCTGCGAACTGCGCGTCGCTGTGCATGCGGCCCATCGAGTCTGTCAGACCGTAGGAAGCGGGACCAGCCGCCATGTTGTCGGGGTGAAGCGTTCTGCCCGTGCCGCCGCCGGAAGCGACCGAGAAGTACTTCTTGCCTTTCTCGTAGCATTCCTTCTTGTATGTACCTGCGACAAGGTGCTGGAAGCGGGTCGGGTTGGTGGAGTTTCCGGTGATGGAAACGTCAACGTCCTCGTGATGCATAATCGCGACGCCCTCAAGAACGTCGTTCGCGCCGTACACCTTAACCTTCGCCTTTTCGCCGTTGGAGAACGCTTTTTCTCTGACAATCTTTAGTTCTCCGGTAAAGAAATCGTATTCGGTTTCAACATAGGTAAAACCGTTGATGCGGGAAATGATATACGCCGCGTCCTTGCCGAGACCGTTGAGGATAACTCTGAGCGGCGTCTTGCGGACCTTGTTCGCCGTTTTTGCGATACCGATCGCGCCTTCGGCAGCCGCGAAGGATTCGTGACCTGCGAGGAACGCGAAGCACTTGGTCTCTTCGCGCAGGAGCATGGCGGCGAGATTGCCGTGACCGAGACCGACTTTGCGGGATTCCGCGACCGAGCCGGGAACGCAGAAAGCCTGAATGCCGATGCCGATTGCCTCGGCTGCTTCTGCGGCGGTTTTTACGCCTTTTTTGAACGCGATCGCCGCGCCGAGCGTATAAGCCCAGGTTGCGTTTTCAAACGCGATGGGCTGAACGCCTTTTACGATCGCTTCGATATCAACGCCTTTGGAGTCGCAGAGCGCTTTGCAGTCCTCAAGGGAGGAGAATCCATACTCTTTCAGGCAAGCGTTGATTTTATCTATTCTTCTTTCGTAACCTTCAAACTTAACCATTTATGTTCCTCCTATTCTTTCCTCGGGTCGATATACTTGACTGCTTCGTCATATCTGCCGTAGGTCTTTATGTTCTTTTCATACGCTTCAGCAGGTGCGACGCCGTCTCTGATCATTTCCATCATTTTTCCGAGGTTTACGAACTTGTATCCGATAACCTCGTTGTTCTCGTCGAGACCGAGAGAAAGAACGTATCCTTCCGCCATTTCCAGGTAGCGTACGCCTTTAACCTTCGTAGCGAACATGGTTCCGACCTGAGAGCGCAGTCCTTTGCCGAGGTCGTCCAGCGAAGCGCCGACGGGAAGTCCGTTCTCCGAAAAAGCCGTCTGCGATCTGCCGTAAACGATCTGTTTGAAAAGCTCTCTCATCGCAACGTTGATCGCGTCGCAGACAAGGTCGGTGTTGAGCGCTTCGAGCAGCGTTTTTCCCTGAAGAATCTCCGCCGCCATCGCCGCGGAATGCGTCATGCCGCTGCATCCGATGGTTTCGACCAGTGCCTCCTCGATAATGCCGTTCTTAACGTTCAGGGTCAGCTTGCAGGCGCCCTGCTGAGGCGCGCACCAGCCCACGCCGTGCGAAAGACCGGAAATATCCGAAATCTGGTACGCTTTGACCCATTTTCCTTCCTCGGGAATGGGGGCGGGACCATGATGCGGGCCTTTTGCTACCGTACACATGTTTTCTACTTCGTGTGAATATTGCAGCATATCATTTTTCCTTTCATCTATGTAATTTTTTATTTTACTTCTTCGTAATCAGTTCTCCGTAAACCTCGCCGGAGCAGCCTGCCGCGTTCGCTTCGTCGGTATCAAGATGAACCGACGGCGCGAAATCAGACCTTACTCTGACGACAACGTTGTCGAAAATCAAGCCGCGAACGTCGTTGTCAATCTTAATCTGTACGATATCGCCGTTTGAAACGCCCCATGCTTCCGCCACTTCGGGCGTGAGGTGCGCGTGGCGTTTTGCGATGATGACGCCCTCTTCGATGTTAATCTCGCCCGCGGGACCGACAATTTTGATTCCGGTGCTGCCTTTGATATCGCCGGACTCGCGAACCGGCGGGTTAACGCCGAGCGCGCGCGCGTCGGTCATGGAAATCTCAACCTGCGTTGCCTTTCTTGCCGGACCGAGAACCAAAACGTTCTTGATGGTGTTCTTCGGACCAACGAGGTCAACTCTTTCGCAGCTTGCGAACTGACCGGGCTGTGAAAGCATGTTGCGCACCGTCAGCGTTCTACCTTTTCCGAATAATATTTCAATATGTTCTTCGGTAAGATGAACATGTCTTGCAGATGTTTCTACAAGAATCTTTTTTTCCAATTTTGACATCTCCTTTGTTTTCAATCTCAATAATTATACATCATCCGCATAATCTTGTAAACAGTTTTTTCGATAAATTTTTTATTGAAAAACCTATAGCAGTATGTTATTATAGTGTTATATATTGCAAAAATTGGTAAGTTTTTATGAAGAAAGGTCTCGATCTTTTATGAATAGAATCGACTATTTCTTTTCCGACAAGGTCAAGGATATGAAGCCGTCCGCGATCAGAGAGATTTTCAAATCGCTCTCTGACCCGGAGGTCATTTCTTTCGCGGCCGGCAACCCGTCGGCTCTGTCCTTTCCGGTCGAGAAGATGAAGAATATCGCCGAGGAAATCTTCCTATGCTGTCCGACCGACGCGCTTCAGTACAGCATTACGGAAGGGTATCCGCTTCTGCGGACGCAGGTAGCCGCCCGTCTTAAAGAGCGTTTTTCGATCGGAAACGACGATGACGAGGTTATCATCACGACCGGCGGCCAGCAGGGTATCGACCTTACCACGAAGGTTTTGTGCAACGAAGGCGACACCATCATCTGCGAGAACCCGAGCTTTATCGGCGCGCTGAACGCTTTCCGCTCGTACAACACCAATTTGGTCGGCGTGGACCTTGAGGACGACGGCATGAATCTCGAACAGCTCGAAGCCGCGTTGAAAACGCATAAAAACGTACGCTTTATCTATATCATTCCGACCTTCCAGAACCCGACGGGCATTACGACCAGCCTTGCGAAGAGAAAGGCGATCCTTGCGCTCGCCCGGAAATACAACGTGTTGATTCTGGAGGACAACCCGTACGGCGAACTGCGCTTTGCCGGCGAGGACGTTCCGACCCTCAAGAGCCTGGATACGGACGGAAGGGTCATCTACTGTTCATCGTTCTCAAAGATACTCTCCGCGGGCATGCGCGTCGGCTTCCTCTGCGGACCGAAAGAGGTTATCCAGAAGGTTGTCGTGGTCAAGCAGGTCAACGACGTGCACACGAACATATTCTTCCAGATTCTAACCTCAAAGTTTATCAGCGTATACGGTCTGGACGAGCATATCGCGTCTATCCGCGAGCTTTACAGGCAGAAATCCGGCCTGATGCTGCGGCGCATGGATGAAAAGTTTGATAAACGAGTAAAATACACCCGGCCGGAGGGCGGGCTCTTTATCTGGGTAACGCTTCCGACGGGCGACGCCGACGAGTTCGCGCGCGTCGCGGTCGGGCAAAAAGTCGCCGTCGTCACCGGCAGCTGCTTCTGCCCGATTCAGGGGGACAGGAGCCGGTCGTTCAGGCTGAATTACTCTACGCCCACCGACGAGCAGATCGTTGCCGGCATCGACAAACTGGCGGCAATCATAGACGATTATATAAAATAACCATTTACGAACACTTTTCGAAGAAAAACACAGGTGATACATTTGGAAAACACAAACACGGAACAAAGGAAAACGATCTTCTCGGGGATTCAGCCCTCGGGAAATATCACAATCGGAAACTATCTCGGCGCTTTGCGCAACTGGGTCAAACTGCAGTACGAATATGACTGTTTGTACTGCATTGTGGACATGCACTCCATCACCGTCCGGCAGAATCCTGCCGAGCTGCGCCGCAGAAGCCTGGAGGTTTTGGCGCTCTACCTTGCGGTGGGCATTGACCCGGAGAAGAATATTATATTTTTACAAAGCCATGTTCCCGCGCACGCTGAGCTTGCGTGGGTGCTGAACTGTTATACCATGTTCGGCGAGCTTTCAAGAATGACGCAATTTAAGGACAAAGCGGCGAAGCATCCCGAAAACGTAAACGCCGGACTCTTCACATACCCGGTTCTGATGGCGGCGGATATTCTGCTGTACCAGGCTGACCTTGTGCCGGTCGGACAGGACCAGAAACAGCATATCGAGCTGACCAGGGACATCGCCGAGCGGTTCAACGGCATCTACGGCGAAACCTTTAAGATTCCGGAGCCTTACATTCCGAAGGAAGGCACAAAGATAATGTCGCTGACCGAACCTGCCAAGAAGATGAGCAAGTCGGACACCGGCGGCGGCAGCATCAGCATGCTGGACGACCGGGATACCATCGTCCGCAAAATCAAGCGCGCGGTAACCGATTCGGGCAGCGAGGTCAAATACGCCGAAGGAAAAGACGGCATCAACAACCTGCTGACCATTTACGCCGGTTTTACCAGAAAAACCATCGCCGAAGCGGAAAAAGAATTTGAGGGCAAAGGCTACGGCGATTTCAAGCTCGCTGTCGCGGAGGTCGTCGCGGACGAACTCGGCAGGATTCAGGCGGAGTTCAACCGCAGGCTGGCCGACAAAGAGCAGCTGAACGCCATTCTAAAGAACGGCAGCGAAAGAGCCGCGTATTTGGCAAGAAAAACGCTTTCGAAGGTTTATAGAAAAGTAGGATTTTATAAATTAGAAAAATAAAATTTCTGGGAGATATCATGGCGAAAAAAAAGACAGAGTATGACAGCCAAAGCATTCAGGCCTTAAAAGGCCCCGACAGGGTGCGCAAACGTCCGGCAGTCATTTTCGGTTCCGACGGAATCGAGGGCTGCGAGCACTCCTTTTTTGAGATTCTTTCCAACGCGATCGACGAAGCGCGTGAAGGCTATGGCAACGTTATAAACGTTACGGTTTTCAACGACCACACGATGGAGGTCGAGGATTTCGGCAGAGGCGTTCCGCTCGACTGGAACGAAAAAGAGGGCAGATACAACTGGGAGCTTGTCTTCTGCGAGCTTTACGCGGGCGGCAAGTACAACAACGCCGAGGGCGGCGCGTACGAGTATTCGCTGGGCCTGAACGGTCTGGGCGCCTGCGCGACGCAGTACGCGTCCGAGTTTATGGACGTCGTTTCCTACCAGAAAGGGATAAAATATTCGATCTCCTTTCAAAAAGGCGAGCCCTGCACCGAGCTAAAAAAAGAACCCTGCCCGAAAAACAAAACCGGAACTGTCATCCGCTGGAAAAGCGACCGCGAGGTATTTACCGATATCAACATCCGCAAAGAATATTTCCTGGAAACCCTAAAAAGACAGGCCGTTGTCAACAAAGGCCTGACGCTGACGCTCAAATGGCAGAACGCCGACGGCAGCTTTGAGAATCACAAGTTTTTGTACGAAAACGGCATCGTCGACTACATCAACGAAATCGTCGGCGTGGACTATATCTCTCCGCCGGCGGATTTTTCTACGGAACGCGTCGGCAGAGACAGAGAGGACAAAGACTTCTACAAGCTCAAAGTGCATATGGCGTTCTGTTTCACGAACAGGACCAGCAGAATCGAGTTCTATCACAACTCGTCCTGGCTTGAACACGGCGGTTCGCCCGACAAAGCGACCAGAAGCGCCTTCGTCTGGGCGATCGACAAATATTTAAAAACCAACAACAAATATGCAAAAAACGAAAGCAAAATCACCTACGCCGACGTCGAGGAATCGCTGGTTTTCATCGTCAACTCGTTCTCAACGCAGACTTCCTACGAGAACCAGACGAAGAAGGCGATTACGAACACCTTCATCACCGAGGCGATGACCGACTTTTTCAAGCATTCGCTGGAGGTTTACTTCATCGAAAACCCCCAGTATGCCGAAAAGATATGCAGCCAGATACTGATTAACAAGCGCGCTCGGGAATCGTCCGAGAATATGCGCGCTTCTACGAAGCTCAAGCTCTCCGTGCCGCTGGACATCAGCAATACGGTCGAAAAGTTCGTAAACTGCCGCAGCAAAGACCCCGAGCGCTGCGAGCTTTATATTGTAGAGGGCGATTCGGCTTTGACGAGCTGCAAGCTCGCGCGGAACGCCGAGTTTCAGGCGATTATTCCGGTCAGGGGAAAGACGCTGAACTGCCTGAAAGCGTCCTATGACAAAATCTTGAGCAGCGACATTATTCTTGATTTGATCAAGGTGCTGGGCTGCGGCGTGGAAATCAAGGGCGCCAAGAGCAAGAAACTGCCCGAGTTTAATATGCAGTCTTTGCGCTGGAGCAAAATCATCATCTGTACCGACGCCGATGAGGACGGCTATCAGATCCGCACGCTGATTCTGACCATGCTGTACCGGCTCGTGCCCTCGCTGATTAGAGCGGGCAGGGTCTATATCGCGGAAACGCCGCTTTATGAGATTACCACCAAGGACGAAACCCTTTTTGCGTACAGCGAACGGGAAAAGGAACAGCTACTGCAAAAGCTGGGGAACCAGAAATACACCATCCAGCGCTCGAAAGGTTTGGGCGAGAACGACCCGGACATGATGTCGCGCACGACCATGCATCCGGCGACCCGAAAACTGATTCGGATTACGCCGGAGGACGAGCAGAAAACCTACGAAATTTTCGATATCCTGCTGGGCGACAACCTGGAGGGCAGAAAGAAGTTTATCGCCGAAAAAGGTCCGAAGTATCTGGCGCTGGCGGATGTGTAAATTGGCCGATAATAGAACGACACAAAGGATTGGTTTAAGAAGTGGCAAAAAGAAAAAAAGATATCATAAACGATTCTGAAAAAGAAGCGCCTCCGATCGAGCAGAGGATAACCGAAGTGCTTGAAACCAATTATATGCCGTACGCGATGAGCGTTATCGTCTCGCGCGCCATTCCCGAGATCGACGGTTTCAAGCCCGCGCACCGGAAGCTGCTTTACACGATGTATAAAATGGGCCTTCTTACCGGTCCGAAACAGAAGAGCGCAAAAGTCGTCGGTCAAACGATGGTGCTCAACCCGCACGGCGACGCCGCGATTTACGAAACACTGGTCAGACTGACCACCGGAAAGGAGTCGCTTCTGCATCCGTTTATCGAGTCAAAGGGAAGCTTCGGAAAGCATTATTCCGATATGGCGTACGCCGCCGCGCGATATACGGAATGCAAGCTCGCGCCCATCGCGCAGGAGCTTTTTGACGGCATCGACAAGGACGCGGTCGATTTCGTCGATAACTACGACGGAACCACGACCGAGCCGGTCGTGCTGCCGACCTCTTTCCCGAATATTCTGGTCTCGGCCAACCTTGGCATCGCCGTCGGCATGAGCAGCAACATCTGCTCGTTTAACCTAAACGAGGTCTGCGAGGCGGCCATCGCGTACCTTTCCGACAGCAATTTCACGGTGGACAAGCTGCTGGGCATTCTCAAAGCGCCGGATTTTCCGACCGGCGGGCTGCTGATCTACAACCGCAAAAAGCTGTACGACATTTACAAAACCGGCAGGGGAAGCTTAAAACTCAGAGCGAAATACAGCTACGACAAGTCGAACAACTGCATCGAGATTACACAGATTCCCTATACGACAACGGTTGAGAAAATCAAAGACGCGATCGTAAAGCAGTATAAAGAGGGCAAGCTGAAGGAAATCAACGACGTCCGCGACGAAATCGATATCAACGGGCTCAAGCTCACCATCGATTTAAAGCGCGGCGTCGATTATGAAAAACTGATGGCGAAACTCTTCAAGACCACGACGCTTGAGGATGATTTCCCCTGCAACTTCAATATCCTGGTCGGCGGTTCGCCCCGCGTCATGGGGATTCTTGATATCCTTGAGGAATGGACCGCGTTCCGCATCGAGTGCCTGCGCAGAACCTATATTTACGACCTCGGCAAAAAGTCGGACAAGCTGCACCTTCTTTACGGATTAAAAGAAATCCTTTTGGACATCGACAAAGCGATAAAGATTATCCGCACCACCGAGAACGAAAAAGACGTCGTTCCGAACCTGATGGCAGGATTCAAAATCGACGAGGTTCAGGCGGAGTTCGTAGCGGATATTAAGCTGAGAAACCTCAACCGGGAGTACATTCTCAAGCGCATCGACGAAATCGACCAGCTTGAAAAAGACATTGAGGAACTCAAAGGCCTTATCGCGAGCGACAGAAAGATAAAGAACGTCATTATCAAGCAGCTGAAAGAAGTATCCAAGAAGTACGGCGTTCCGAGAAAAACCATGCTGATTTACGAGGACGACATCGAACCGTACGAGCCGGAAGAAGCCGTAGAGGATTATCCGGTCGTCGTATTCCTTAGCCGGGAAGGGTATTTTAAGAAATGCACGACCGCTTCGCTCAGGGGAAACGACGTTCAGAAGTTTAAGGAGAACGACAGCCTGCTGTTCAGCGAGGAAACGACCAACGCCGCGGAGGTTTTGTTCTTCACCACGAACGCGCAGGTGTATAAGGCGAAACTCTATGATTTTGAGGACCAGAAGGCGTCCAATCTCGGCGATTACATTCCCGCCAAACTCTCGTTTGACGAGGGCGAAAAGGTTGTTTCCGCTGTTATTTTGAAGAACTACGAAGGCGGTCTTGTTTTGTTCTTTGAAAACGGAAGGGCGGTAAAAATCCCGACCTCGGTTTACCAGACCAAGACCAACCGCCGGAAGCTGACCAGCGCGTTTTATGACGGCAGCCCGCTTGTCGCGGTCTTTAAAGCAGGTACGGCAAAAGAGTATCTTTTACGCGCGGACAACGCGCGCGCGCTGCTGGTAGGCGAGGCGCAGATTTCCGAGAAAACCACCCGCACCTCATACGGCGCGACGGTCTTTACGCTTAAAAAGGACGCAAGAATCGTCTCTGTCGTTCCGTATAACGATGCATGCCCGAAGCTTATAAAAGAAAACAAATACCGCAAGGATAAACTTCCGTCGGCGGGCGTTGTTTTCGAGGATTTTGACGCGGAGCTGAACCAGCAGACCCTGTTATAGATTGACAAAAATAACAAAGATATAGTATAATATCAAATCACCTGTTTTCATAATCATTGAGAGGAGGGTAGTCGGTGAAAAAGCTTGTCAGTTTCATAGCGGCCCATATCGGCGAGACGGTCGCCTCGGCGCTGCTTGCGGCTTTTACCGTCATCGGCTTTCTGACCGACAATAAGGCAAAATACATTCTGCTGCTCTTAACCCTCCTTTACTTCGGATTCATCCTGCTGTGGTCCGGCGCCGAACGGAAAAACAAAATGCTGGACGGCAGCACGACGGCTTCCATGCCGCTTCTGCGCACGCTGATTACGAAGCTGGACATGCCGATTGCGATTATCAACGAGGACAACCATTTTACCTGGTTTAACAAGGAGTTTTTATCCCTTGAGGAAACAAAGGGCGTAAAACTGAATCATTTTAGCGGCGAGCTGTTCGGCGGGCTTTTGAGCTTTTCGAATCTGTATAATTCGTATAAGAATTACGAGGATTTCATCGAAATAAAGACGTCCTATGCTGATTTTCGGGTTCATATCATCAGCATGGACAACGCACAGAAAAAACAGTTCGCGACCATCTGGTACAACCGGACGGAGATTAACGCGTTGCAGAAAGAGTTTGCCGACAGCAACGTATTGGTCGCGCATATCGTCGTTGACAACAGCTCGGAGATCGGGCAGGAGTTCGAGGAAAAGAACAAAATGACCTCGGCGAAAATCAGCACCGTTCTCAACGAATGGGCAAGAAGCATAAAGGCGATTCTGACCGAGTACGACCGCGACAAATACATCATGCAGTTTGAGTACCGCTATCTTGACGGCATGATCAAGAGCAGGTTTGACATTCTTGACAAGGTCGTTATGGCCACTGCGGAGGATTCCGTCATCCCGCTGACCATCTCCATCGGCGTTTCCGCGCCCACCGGCTCGCTGGCCGACAAACACGCGTCAGCGCAGAGCGCATTGCAGTCGGCGCTGCAGCGGGGCGGCGCGCAGGCGGTCGTGAAAACCGCGGACGGCGAGGTCAGCTACGGCGGCAGAAACAAAGCGGTGCAAAAGCAAACGCGAATCCGCTCAAGAGTGTGCAAGGATTTGCTTTTGCACCATATCCCGAAATCCAGCAACGTACTGATTATGGGACATTCAAGAGCCGATTTCGATTCCATCGCGTCCAACATCGGCCTTGCGAAGCTGGTCCGCTATCTCGGCATCAAGGTCAACATCGTCGTCGATAAGTATGAGTACAGCATCAAGCAGATTTTTGAGCTGCTCAAAGACATTCCCGAATATCAGGATTTGTTCGTCGATTCGGTTTACGGTCAGGAGTTGCTGACGCCCGATACGCTGGTGATTATCAGCGACGCGAGCACGCCTGAAATCTTTGAGGCGCCGCATATTTATGAAAACGCGCAGCGGGTAATCATCATCGACCACCACGCGCTGAGAGACCCGCTGGGCGCGCAGGTTCTGCAGCCGCCGAACATCGACCCGACCGCTTCGAGCGCTTCGGAACTGGTCTGCGAGATTCTCGAGCTCGCGCTGCCCCCAAACACGCTAAGGCCGGAGGAAGCGCAGATTCTGCTCGCGGGCATTCTGCTCGACACGCAGAACTTCTCAAGAGATACCGGCACGCGCACCTTCAACGCCTGCTCGTATCTCAGAAGCGAGGGCGCGGACGCGGGAAAAACGCGCCTGCTGTTTAAATCCTCGGTGGACGAGTTCAACCGGGTAAACGATATCGTGAACAACTTTATGGTCTATAAAGAGCATTTCGCGATCTCGGTATATGACGCCGACGCGAACCCCGACAACAAAGTCGCGGCTTCTAAAGCTGCCGAACAATTAATCGGCATCGAGAATATCAACGCTTCGTTTGTGCTGTATATTACGGACAACGGTTTTCATCTTTCCGCGCGCTCCGACGGCTCGGTCAACGTCATTAACATCGCCAAGCTGTTGGGCGGCGGCGGTCATTTCCAGTCGGCCGGAGCGATTATTCGGCGCAGGGAAGGCAAGGATTTCACCACGCCGGTCTATGACCCGGACGAAGCGCTGGAAATTTTAGAGTCTGCGATTGACGAATATTTAGAGACGCAAACCGTATAGTTTTAAACCATAAGAGTAGGAGAATATTTATGAAAGTCGTATTGCTTGCGGACGTCAAAGGGCAGGGCAAGAAGGGAGATATTGTGAACGTTTCGGACGGATTCGCCCGCAACTATCTGTTCCCCAAAAAACTTGCCAAACTTGCTGACGACCAGACAATTCAGGAGTTAAAAGCGAAAAAAGAAAGCGAAGAATACAGAAAAGCGGAAGAAAAGAAGAACGCAGCCGCGCTTGCCGAAAAGCTGAAAGGAACGGTGCTGACCTTTAAAACCACCGGCGGCGCCGACGGACGGCTTTACGGCGCGGTCACGGCGAAAGACATCAGCGATAGACTGCAAAGCGAGCTTGGCATAACGGTGGACAAACGTAAAATCGTTTTGAACGAAACCATCAAAACCGTCGGCGAATATGACATAGAGCTGAAGCTGTATCCGGAAATCAGCGCGAATATCAAGATAAATGTCGTTATATAAGCAGAAGTAAGCGGTAAGACTTATAAACAAAGAATTCTCATACCTCTAATCTCTTACCTATTATCTAAAAATTGGAGATATAACTATGCCTGAGCTTGAAACGTTAAAAAGGATGCCGTTTTCCATGGAAGCCGAGCAGGCTATCCTCGGCGCGATTTTGATTGATTCAGAGAAGATAAACGATGTCATGACGCTTCTCAAACCGGAAGACTTTTATCTCGAGCAGCATCAGGCAATTTTCACCGCGATGACAGAAATGTTTATCTCCAGCAAAACCATCGACGTGGTTACGTTAGTCGATACATTGACAAAGCTCGGGAGCTACACCGAGGGCGACGCGGCGAAGTACATAAAAATGCTGGTTGACCTGGCAAGCAGCGCGGCGAACGTCAACGAATACGCGAATATTATCAAGGACAAATCGCTCCTGCGCTCGCTGATAAACGCTTCCAGAGAAATCGCGGATACCGCTTATTCGGAGCTGGGCGAAGCGGGTGACGTGCTGGATTTTGCCGAGCAGAAAATCTACGAAATCGCGCAGAACCGGTATAATGTCAGTTTTACGCATATTCGAGATGTTATCGTACAGAATTATACGACGCTGAACGCATTGAAAAACGACCCGGAATCCATCTCGGGCATCAAAACCGGTTTCGGCACGCTGGACAGTCTGCTTGTCGGCATGGGTCCCGGCGATTTGATCGTTCTCGGCGGACGCCCCGGCATGGGCAAAACCACGTTCGCCATCAACATCGCGGTGAACGTCGCGAAGCGCACCAAAAAGGAAGTCGCGATTTTTTCGCTCGAGATGACAAACGAACAGATTGTTTCGCGTATCCTATGCTCGGAAGCGTTGATCGACAGCTACAGCATGCGGACCGGAAAACTGGACAACGAGCAGTGGAAACGGCTTGCCGAGGCGGCGAGCGCGCTTTCCGAAACCAACCTGCTTTTCGACGACACTTCCGGCATCACCGTTACCGCGATGAAAGCGAAACTGCGCAGGCTCAAAAACTTAGGGCTGGTCGTTATCGACTACCTGCAGCTGATGCAGAGCGAACGGCATGCGGAAAACCGCGTGCTTGAAATCAGCCAGATTACGCGCGCGCTCAAGCTGATGGCAAAAGATTTGCATGTTCCGGTTATACTATGTTCGCAACTTGCGCGTACGACAGAGAGCCGTACGGATAAAATGCCCGTGCTTTCCGACCTGCGCGACTCGGGAAGCATCGAGCAGGACGCGGACATCGTCATGTTCCTGTATCGGGACGATTATTATAAAAAAGACGAGCAAAACAACGACAACAACGCAAACCAGATTCTTGCGAAATGCAGCGTTGCGAAAAACAGGCACGGAAGAACAAGCATAGTTCCGCTCGGATGGTACGGGCATCTTTTTAAATACACCGAAATTGAGGAAAGATATAATGCGTGAATCGGGCTATCTTGACAAGGTAAGCCGTTTTCTCGAAGAACTGAACGTTGATTGGACCGGAAAAAAGGTCTGCGTCTGTCTGTCCGGCGGCGCGGATTCGGTATCTTTGCTGGTTTCGCTGTATAAGCTAAAAAGCAGGTTTCAATATAACCTGTCAGCGGTTCATGTAAACCATATGCTGCGCGGCGCAGAATCGGAACGAGACGAGCAGTTCTGCTTTGAACTCTGCGAAAAACTGGATTTGCCGCTGTTCAGGACCAAAATAGACGTGCGCGCGCTGGCGAAAAATAGCGGCAAGTCTGTCGAAGAAGCCGCGCGCGACGCGCGATACGGCTATTTTCAAGAACTGGGCGTAAAAGAAAATATTAATTTTTTTGCGACTGCGCATACTAAGAACGACAACGCCGAAACGGTTTATATGAACCTTATCCGCGGAACGACGGTCAGCGGGCTTTGCGGCATTCCGCCGGTGAACCGAAACATCATCCGCCCGCTTTTGAAAATCAGCAGGGAAGAGAACGAAGCGTTTTTAAAAGCGAACGGCTTTTCTTACGTCGAAGACAGCTCGAACGAGGATAACGATATTACGCGAAACTATATCCGCAATTGTCTGCTGCCCGGCGCAAAAAAAATCAACCCGCAGGTTGTCGAGGCGGCGGACCGGCTTTCCGCGTACGCGCGTTCCGACGAGGATTACTTTGATTCCGTGCTGAACAATCTGCCGGAAGACGTAAAGGACGCGGACTTGCACCCGGCGCTGCTCAGGCGACGGCTGCAGCAGGCTTATGCGAAAAAAACCGGCGGCAGAAGCCTGATGTCGGTTCATCTGGAAGCGCTGACGGCGCTGTCGTCAAACAAAACCGGAAAAATGTTGTCCCTTCCCGGCGGAGTAATTGCGAGGGTTTCGGAAGGAAAAATAGAGTTCCTGCTGAAAAAAGAGCTTGAAAACATAAAAAAACTTTCCGATGACGGTATTTATGAACTGAAGTTTGGCGAAAATAGTTTTGCTGGCGGGAAAGTAAATATTCTGTGCCAAAGAATAAACTCTAATTTCAATGAAAATATTTACAATAATTACACACATATTATTCTTGATTTTGGTAAAATTGTTGGCAATGTGAGATACCGCAAGCGTCAGGAGGGCGACAGAATCTTCTGCCGCGGCGTCAACAGAAGCATAAAAAAAGAGTTTATTGCGAATCGCGTTCCCGCCTTTATAAGGGACGCGGTACCGGTATTCTTTGACGACAAGGGTATTGTATATGTCCCGTTTATCGGCGCCAGTGACCGCGTTTACTGCCGCGGGAACTCCGAAAACTCAGTACTCATAAATGTACGTTTTACCGGCATTTCGCAGGAAGGGCAGGTTGTAGATGAAGAATAACGGAAGAGTTTTAATGTTTTATATATTGTTTGTGCTCGCGATCATTTTTATAGGAAGCTATGTAATGAATCAGCCAGCTCAGAAGGAACTGCAGTACAGCGACATTGTGGCAATGTTCAAGAACGATCAAGTGCAGTCCTTCAAAGTCGAACCCGACTATGAGCTGAAGATCGTTAAAAAAGACGGCACCAAGGTTTCCTATAAGTTAGCGAGCTTACAGTTGTTTTATGAGGATTTACACGAAATATATGAGAAGAACGTAGCCGAGTACGACTTTATCGCGCCTACGGACCTCCCATGGTGGGTCAACTTTCTGCCTTATTTAATCGTTATCGCCATTATGGTGTTCGTCTGGTGGATGTTCATTTCGAGAGCCACCAAAGGCACCGGCACCGGCGGCGGAATCGGCGGCCTCGGCGGCAGGATGAACTCCTTCAGCAAGGCGAGAACCAGACTGGGCTCGGAAGAAAAGAACAAGGTTTACTTCTCCGACGTCGCGGGCGCCGACGAGGAAAAACAGGAGCTTCAGGAAATCGTTGAGTTCCTGAAAAACCCCGGCAAGTTTGCAAATCTGGGCGCGCGGATTCCGAAGGGCGTTCTGCTGGTCGGCGCGCCGGGAACCGGCAAGACGCTGCTTGCGAAAGCGGTCGCCGGCGAAAGCGGCGTTCCGTTCTACTCGATTTCCGGTTCGGACTTCGTCGAGATGTACGTCGGCGTCGGCGCGTCCAGAGTCAGAGATTTGTTTGAAACCGCGAAGAAAACGGCGCCCTGCATTATATTCATAGACGAAATCGACGCAGTCGGCAGACACAGAGGCGCCGGCTGGGGCGGCGGTCACGACGAGCGCGAGCAGACATTGAACCAGCTGCTTGTCGAGATGGACGGTTTCGGTGCAAACGACGGCGTTATCGTCATTGCGGCTACCAACCGGCCTGACATTCTTGACCCGGCGCTCTTAAGACCGGGCAGATTTGACAGACAGATTACGGTAAATTACCCGGATATTAAGGGCCGTACCGAAATATTGAAGGTTCACGCGCGCAACAAACCCCTTGAGGACGACGTAAACCTCGAGACCATCGCCAAGAGCACCGCGGGCTTTACCGGCGCGGATCTTTCGAACCTGCTGAACGAAGCGGCGCTGCTCGCTGCGCGCAGAGGCAAGAACTTAATCGGCATGCGCGAAATCGAGGAGTCGATTATCAAGGTTCTGGTCGGACCGCAGAAGAAATCGCTTGTAATTAAGGAAGAAGACAAGCGCAAGACCGCATATCACGAAGCCGGCCACGCGATCGTGACCAGATTCCTCCCGACGCAGGACCCTGTCCATCAGATTTCGATTATCCCGAGCGGCCGAGCGCTGGGCTATACTTTATCTTTGCCGCAGGTTGACAAGACCAACGTTTATAAGCAGGAGCTTTTGGAAACAATCGCCACGCTGCTGGGCGGCAGAGCTGCGGAAAAACTGGTGCTCAACGATATCTCCGGCGGCGCCGCGAACGATATTTCAAGAGCTACCGAAATCGCGCGCAAAATGGTTACGCAATACGGCATGAGCGAGAAGCTCGGACCGATCGTTTACGGCACCGGACATGACGAGGTCTTCTTAGGCAAAGATTACGCCACGACGCGCAATTATTCCGAGAACGTGGCAGCTGAAATCGACAAAGAGATTCACGCCATTATTACAAAGGCGTACAACATGGCGGAGAAGATACTCAAGGATAACATGCATGTCCTCCACTTCATCGCCGATTATCTTGTAAAGCACGAGGTTATGGATTCAGAGCAATTCGAGCTTTGCTTTACAGAGGGCGTAACGCCGGAAATGCTTGACGCGGTAAGAGAGCGCAAGGTGAACGAGAGCATCGAAGCGAACCGTAAACGCAACGAGCAGATTATCGAGGAGAATAAACGGAAAAGCGAAGAAATGAATAACCCCAATCACACCGAAAACTCTGACGGGTTAATGTAGCATTTATAAACGGGGCAACGTTTGTTGCCCCTTTTTCTGATTATTGTTGTTGCAAAATTGTTGAACTATTGTGTTAAATCGGTTTTTTTAGGCTATAATGAACATAGACGCCATCCAACATGCGGCGGAATAAATTACTAAAGTTGGAGGAAGGTTTTATCATGGATGAGGAACATAGCAGGATAATACAGGAAAAAAAAGCAGACGAGCGAAAAGCGGTGCTGATTACGCTCATCGTCGTTTTTGTGGTCGCTTTGCTGGTGCTCGCCGTTATTCTGTTCCTTCCCGAAAGGAAGACGGTACCGGGCAATATCGACAACCCTGCAAACAACACGGTTTCCGGCATCGGCAATACGGAATCGGGCGGTCATACGGACACCAGTTCTACCAGTTCTGCGGCAACCAGTGAAACATCCTCTATAGCAGACAGCTCGCAAACGTCCGAGAGTTCAAGCCAGCCCGGCAACAATTCGGGAAACAGCTCCGGCACGACTTCCGAAACGGGCGAGCTGGTCCACAAATGGGTCATCAACAATCTCGGCTACACCTATGTTTACGGCAATATCGGGCTTGAGCAGTTTAACGATACGCTTGCCACGCAGCAAAGATATGCCGATACCATCAACGCGTTGTACAAAACGCTTCCCGAAAACATCAAAGCGTACTGTATCGTTGTCCCGACAAACGTAGAGTTTGTAGAAATTCCGAGAGAGATTTACGTTGCGGATAACTTCTACAATTCTTCTCAGAAAAAGAGCATCAACGCGATCAACGAACTGCTCGACAGCGGCATTACCGCCATCAACATCTATGACACCATAAACGCGCATAAGAGCGAGTATCTGTACTTCCGCACGGACATTAACTGGACGCCGCTCGCGGCTTACTATGCGTACAGAGAGTTTGCCGACGCCGCCGGTATCCAGCCCGTCCTGTTGACGGATTTTGAAAGAGAACGCTACGAGGGCTTCCTCGGCAGGTTCTATACCGCGTCCAGAGAAGAGTCGCTGGCTAAAACGCCGGACACCATCGAATACTATTTGACGGACAAGGACAACAAATGCAAGCTCACCGCCTACTTGCGGGGCGCGACCTATACCGGTTATAAAGTCGTCGGAAACCAGGTCTCCTCGACCGCGAACGGCTATAACGTATTTTTAGGCATCGAAGCGGAGTATTACAAAATCGTCACAGGCGCCGAGGACAAAGGCAAGCTGCTGATTATCTCCGACACGAGCGCCGCGGCGTTTGTTCCGTATTTGCTGACCCATTACAGCGAGATTCATTATGTCAACCCGAACTATTACTCGGGCGTCATCGCGGACCTCGCAAAAGAACTCGGAATCAACGACGTTCTGTTTATGAATTATGTAACCAACGCCAACAGAAAGCAGTATACGACGGTTCTTTCGCAGTTGACCGGTGTAACCCAATGAACGAACGAGTTTTAAGCGGCTATATTTCGGTCAGAACCGCCATCGAAGCAAAAAGCAGGGAAGTTTATAAAATCATACTGGACGAAGAACGGTATGAGAATATCCAAAAGTCCAGTTTCCACGCAACCGAAAAAAGGCAGTACGAAGCCTTGAAAAAAAGCGGCATCCCGATTGAGTTTGTAAGCAGGGATGCCTTCCTTGCGATATGCGGCAACACCAGCGCCGGCGGAATCGCGTGTTATGCGGGGGAGAGAATATACTCGGATTTAAACGAGGTTTTGGACCAGCAGAACGCGTATATCGTGGTGCTGGACGGTATTGAGGATCCTTACAATTTCGGCTTTGCCCTGCGGACGCTGTACGCGGCGGGCGTCGACGGCGTTATCCTGCCGCAGCGCAACTTCTTATCGTCCGACGAAATCGTCGTCCGGTCGTCCGCGGGCGCGTCCGAACTTTTAAAAATCGCGGCGACGGACGACCTTGCGGGCGCCTGCAGGCTGGCAAAAGAAAAAGGCTTTATGCTCGTATCCACCGATAAGAACGATAAAGCCAGGAACCTGTATAAAGTGCGCCTGAAGCGCCCGATATGCCTTGTTTTCGGCGGAGAGAAAAGGGGAATATCCGCTTCGATTATCGATATGTCCGATTTGGTCGTGAAGCTGAAATACCCGCGCGAGTGCCATTTTGCGCTCTCCGCTTCCAGCGCGGTTTCGATTATTTCGTTTGAGGTCGCGAAAAAGTTAGAGTCCGGTTCCCCAAATCACCCTCGGAACCTCGCCCACAATAATCGTTTCCGCAATACATAACGGAACGGTAAATTCGCTGGTCGAGTTGGAAAACGGGGACATAATCGAGACGCAAACCTTAAACTCGATAATAAGTCTGTGCAGGCTCTGATTGATGCCCGCCGACCGAAATTCGCTTTTAATATCGCTGGATATGGTGCCGATCGGAATGATTTTTACGTTGATTTTCGGTCCGCGGCCGGAAAAAAGCCTGCTTCCGAACGCGTTTCCAAGCGGGATATAGAATTCGCCGGTTTGGATGCTCTTGATGCTTTTGACAATCAGAACGGAGAATTCGGACGCCGTCAGGTTCAGCTTTACGGAATCAACCTGAATCGAGGTTATTCTGCCCGAATCATCGGTTCGAATCGTAGCGAAATCGGAATACTTCATTCCGCTTTCGCTTATTTTTTTATGAATATCATTGTTGATGCGGTAAATCAGCAGCATTTTGGCTTCGCTCCTGGCGTACGAGTCCGCCGCTCTGTTAAAGCCGTTTATAAAAAAATATCCCGCTATTCCGAGCAAAACAAAAAATATAATCAAAAAAAAGAAAAGCTTTTTCCTCATACAACCACATCCGTTGCATTATATGAGGACAAAAGCTTTTTTCATTCTTATCCGCTCTATGAATATTTCCCGGGAAATATTTCTCTTACCGGTCGGGAGAACTTCCTCCGGCTGCCTATTTATTTTCTGTCAAAAAGACTTCTCAGCTTTTTTCTGTTTTCCTCGAGCATTCTTTCGGTCGTTTCTTTGTCAAAAGCATAGCTGTCTTTCTGCTCGTCGTAGAGAATGACCATGCTTTCCCGCACCGGAAAGCCGAACTTCTCTAAAGGAATCTCCGTATATTGATTCTTCTCGTCATAACAGACCGCATAATTCTTCTCAATACGGTCAACAATATATTGAATCACCAGACATTTCTTCTTTCTTTAAAAGAGTTAAATTTTCTGTAAGACCTTGATATTATTATATATCAATCTTTTAAAAAATCAATAAAATTGTCAAGTATTCATTCTCCGAGAATTGGGAAAACTTATTATGTAAACCAACTTCGGAGGATTTTATGTATAACAAGGTAGAGATATGCGGTGTCAATACCGCAAAATTAAAGGTTCTTTCGAACGAGGAAAAATTAGAGCTTTTAAAGAAAGCGAAAGCGGGGGACAAGCAGGCAAGAGAAGATTTGATCAACGGTAATTTACGGCTGGTATTAAGCGTCATACAGTCTTTTCAGAACCGCGGCGAGAACCCGGACGATTTGTTTCAGGTCGGCTGCATCGGTCTGATCAAGGCTGTTGACAATTTTGATATGAATTTGGACGTAAAGTTTTCAACTTATGCTGTGCCTATGATTCTGGGCGAGGTAAGACGGTACTTACGCGACAACAATATGGTCCGGGTGTCCCGTTCTCTGCGCGACCTCGCGTATAAAGCACTGCAGGCTAAAGAAAAACTCTCGGTCAGCCTGTCCAGGGAGCCTACGGTTGAAGAGATCGCGAACGAGATCGGGGAGACGCCGCAGAACGTCACCAACGCGCTGGACGCGATTGTGGATCCGGTATCTTTATACGACCCGGTTTATTCCGACAGCGGCGACTCGATTTACGTGCTGGACCAAATCAGCGATACGACCTGCACGGACGAAACCTGGCTGAACAACATCGCCATCAGCGAAGCGATTAAAAAGTTAGGCGAGCGCGAGCGGAGAATCCTGCTTCTGCGTTTTTACAGCGGCAAAACGCAGACCGAAGTTTCCGAAGAAATCGGCATTTCCCAGGCGCAGGTCAGCCGGCTTGAGAAGCACGCGCTCGAAAAAATAAAAAAGCAGATGTAAAAAACAACCGGAATGAAAAATCATTCCGGTTTTTCTTAAGACGTCGCAAGCGACGAGAAGATCGCTTTTGTCTGCGAACGGGCCGTTATGCGATCGGGCGCATCATATCAGCAAAAAAGAGACCGGCGCACGATTTTGACGCGAACGGGCCGTTTTTTATGCGTTGACCTTTTCTTTTGCCTGTTCTAAATACTCGGCGTATTCGTCCGACAATACGATCTCGTCGTCTATGCAGAGTCCGATCACTTCTCCCATGATAAGAAACATTTTTACCTGCTTGTTTTTTACGGCGGTTTGCAGAAGCTCTGCTGAAGAGATAATCGGCGGAAGCGTTTTGCCTTTCGCTTTTTCTTTGTCCGTCCATTCCATAATTTCTTCGATACTGTACTCTTTTACCAGCGCATACCCGACTTTCGGCTGGTCTGTCAAGAAAAGCTTCATGACAATTTCGTCATCAATCTTTTCGCCGGTTTCACAGAACCCGCACGAAGCGTACAGCTTCTGCGCAGCAGTGTTTTCCGGGACATAGCTTAAGTATATCATATCGAACTTCTCGGCTTCGCGGATCATTCTGATCGCTTCTTCCATCGCCGCGCGGCCGTATCCTCTGCCCTGGAAGTCCTGTCCGATCATCATTCTCCAGACGCCTACCGTCCGTTCGTCTTCATTCCAGTCGAGCATCATAAAACCGACGACCGTGTCATCGTCCATAATGGCGAACGGTTTCGCAAAATCATAATACAGCCATGCCTGCGCCAACGACACTAAATTGGACGACACGAACTGCTCCTGCTCCGGGCTGACTTTCAATCGCGCGACCGAAGAAAACGTCTTTTCCGATACTGTTTCCAAACGAATCATAAAAATATAAATCCTTTCGCGTAATTGTTTTACAGAATACCATTCATCCGCAATAAAATCAATATTTTTTTATAAAAAACGGAATGCTTTATTCTTCGCGCTTTGTTTTTAGAGCTTAAATTTTGCTTTTTTAAAAACGCAGCGGAAAGTCGTTCCGCTTTCGGCGGTGCTGTGAACGGTTATTTTGGCGTTGTGCGATTCGATAATGCTTTTCGCGATGGAGAGCCCCAAGCCGTAGCCGCCCTCTTTGCGCGACCGCGATTTATCCACCCGGTAAAAGCGCTCGAAGATATGCGGAAGCTGGTCGGAAGGAATGGGCGCGCCGGTGTTCCAGACCGTCAGCACCGCTTTATCCTGCTCCTCGGTGACGCTGACTTTAATTTTGCCGTTTTCGTCCGAATACTTGAACGCGTTGTCCACGAGGATGACGATTAACTGCTTGATGGAGTTTTCGCTGCCCTTGATATACACGTTCGGCATGATCATGGACTCAAGGGTTTTATGTTTTTCATAGCAGATGCTTTCAAACGGAAGAATACAGCCGTTGACAGTATCGCTTAAATTCATCAGCGTCTGCGTTTCCGCCTTTTTGGTTTCGTCCGTCTTCGCGAGAAAAAGCATATTGTTGATCAAAGCGGTCATGCGGGCGGATTCGGTTTTGATATATTCGATCCATTTTGCCTGTTCCGCTATGGTGGAATTTTTATTCGCGAGCAGTATGTCGGCGTTGGCGGAAATCACCGTTATCGGCGTTTTTAATTCATGCGACGCGTCCGCAACCAGCTGCTGCTGCTGGCGCAGCGATTGCTCGACGGGCGCTACCGCAAGCCGCGCGAGGATGACGCTGATGACAAAAAACGCAGCCAAAGCGCCGCTTCCGACCAGCGCGAAGTTCACGACCAGCTGGCGCAAGGTATTGTCCTCGTAGTTCTTATTCAGAAAAACAATGCGCTTTCCGGGCATGATGTTCCCGAAAAAATCCGGCGTGTAAATGTCCGAAGCATAGAACCGCAGGTTATACTCGTCCAAAACGCCCGGGTTTTCATTCGTTTTGCTTAACACGTTCTGCGCAAGGGCGATGATGCTATTACGTTCGTCTTCGGTAAAATAGCCGGTATTAATATCGATGCCGTTGTAGTTATAGTAAACGGAAAACCTGATATAATACACATCAATCACAAAGGGCTGGAGATAGGAGTACTGGTCGCCGCTCACACTGTACGGGGAAAACGCGAAACTTTTGCTCTGAATCGTACCGCCGTTTGCAGTAATATTCTTCATAACCGAAATGCTCTCGTTTTCCAGATTCTCGGCCGTCGAATAAAACATAAAAGCAAAGGTCGCCGCCAGAACGATGGAAATCAAAAACATATTCGTCAGTATGAACTTTGCTTTCAGTTTGCGAATCAATTAATTTTCCTCCAAATGATACCCTAATCTGCGTACGGTCGCGATATTGACTTTCGAGCCTAAAAACTGCAGTTTCTTGCGCAGGAACGATATGTATACCTCGACATTGTTGTCCTCCGCGTCCGAATCATACCCCCAGACTTTCGAGAGCAGCTCGTCCTTCGAGAGAACCGCCGCCGGGTTCGCCATCAGAAGCCGCATAATCTCAAACTCTTTAAATCCGAGGTGTATCGATTTCCCGCCGCAGCTGAGCTGATAGTTCGCCAGATTTAAAACAAGGTCGGAAAAAGTCAGTTCGTCCAGCACAACTTCGCCCTGCCTGCGGGTAAGCGCGCGGATTCGGGCGAGCAATTCTTCCGAAGAAAAGGGTTTGGTCAGATAGTCGTCGGCGCCGCTGTCCAGCCCCTTTACTTTATCCGAAACCTCGTCGCGCGCGGTCAGCAGGATGACGGGCGTGTTTATCTTCTTTTTCCGAAGATTCCGCACGACTTCAAATCCGTTCATCTTCGGAAGCATAATATCCAGGATAATGACGTCGTATATGCCGCTCTCGGCGTAGGCAAGCCCGTCTTCGCCGTCATAGACAATGTCGTAGCTGTACTTCTGCGTGCGCAGAAGCTCGCCGAGCGTGTCGGCAAGCCGAACCTCGTCCTCGACAATTAAAACCCGCATCGAAAACACCGCTTTCGGTTCATCTTGATAATCATTATAAATACTTCGCTTAAAATTAACTGAAAAGGGAAGTCCGTCAAGACCTCCCAGTTAAAAAACTTATATAGAATTAACCTTCTATTTTGATGGTTTCTATCTTAATGTTTTCCTTAACGCCCTTGCTTTTCTCATACATGCCGAGCAGGAGAATCGCCGCGCCCGCGCCCGCGAGCAGCAGGGACATAACCGCGCCGGTGTAAAAATCCGAGCTGTAATTGACCGCTTTGCCGACGGCGGTGCTTCTGAAAGGCATTTTCCAGACGACGTCATAAACGGAAAATAGGCTGATATTGCCGTGGTCAGCAAGGATTCGAACTATAATGCCGAGATACTGACCGAATAAAGCAAACAGCGCCGAGACAACGGCTACCGAAACATAAGCCGTCGTGGAAGGTTTGCTGCAGAAAAGCTTATAGCCGAGATAGACAAGTGAAGCGGTCGCAAAACCGAGCAGCGAAAACATAAAGCTGAGAATAAACCTGTCCCACGCGCTAACGACGGGGTAAAGCCACTTATACGCAGCCAGGTAAAGCAGCGAACCGACAAGGCCGCCGGCAACGGCGCCCGCAACACCGAGGACAAGCTGGTTTGACGGGATTTTCTCTTTTATATTCTGGTTGTGATTGTGATGCTCCTCCAGCACTTCGAGCGCGCAGGACTCGCAGAGCAGATAGTTTTTCTTGTTTTTCGTAAGTTTTTTCGGATAGCGTTTGCCGATCTTTTTTCCGCAGTAGGAGCAGTAACCGCTGTTCTTCACAAGCAGGTTTTCGCTGTACTCGTTTAAAAGCTCTACGCAGAAATCCAGCATTTTTAAAAAGTCGGCGGCGCTTCCCGCGGTCGTAACCGTAAGTCCGTCATCGGCGAGATTATAATCGATGATAGCGTACTTTTCGAGATTATTTTTGATGGATTCGGAAATATGAAACGCTGCCAGGGAAGTATCGCTGTTCTCGTCGGCGTCTTCCTCCAGCAAAAAGTTGATGAACGCCGTCTTTTTGCTTCCTGTTTCGTAAACGGTGGTAAGGAATCCGCCGTATATTCCGTACGCATAATCGGGCGTAACCGTGAATCCTGCGTTTTTTACCGCCGCGTCAAGTGTTTTGCTAAGCATCGATTGTACCCCTTTATATTCAATTCCTTCAAACTTTTCGAACTTATGGTTTATTATACCATCGCTTTAGAAAAAATGGTTAAACAATTGTTAACAATTTAAGGCGAACGGCTTTGAACCAATTGAACAAAAAATGAAGCGTTTTTTAATTGTAATTCATTCAATTGTAAATTTTATTGTTTTGAATTGACAATTCTTATGATAACAGCTATCATTATTTTGTTATAATATTACAAATTTATGTCTATAACCATATCGTTCGACTTTATACTATCTATCAAGGAAAGGGTTCGTTCTGTTGCTCAAGTTCAAACTGATTTCTTTTATCCTTCTGCTGGGATTTATAGTAGAAGTCATGTCATCCTGCGCAGGAAGTAACAATAAAAAAACAAATACCGACCTTGAGATTACCATCGGGAACGCTACCTTCACAGCGGACATCGTCAACAGCGTGGTCAGCGGCGACGATGTTGCGGTCTATACGCGCGACTACAAAGACAAAAAGGGAAGAATCCTGTTTACCATCGGCGGGTCGCATACAGACAGAGCCGTTTACACAGTCCGGTACTCGAAAGACACAGGAACCGAGAAGTTTACCATCATCGCGGCGGACGCCTCGGACAACAACAAGTCAAATACGCCGATCCCCGTAAACGGATTTGTCGTCAGCCTGCCCAAGTCGAGCGTAGAGAACCTGAACGTCAAGGAGAATCAGGAAATCAGCGTAAAAGGATTTGAAAAAATCGCGCCCGAGTACGAACGATTCGATTTCGGAACGCTGATTCCGGAAAACAAAGTGCTGACGCGCAGGGTTTCTTATATAAACCCCGTCGCGGGAATCACCGAGCAGCCCTGCATTACCTTGATTACCAACGCTTACGGAAAGGACTGCCCGCTTCCCGACGGCGCGGTCGCTTTGCTGATACGGCTGGTCGCGAGCGACAATTACCGAATCAACTCCGTTCAGGAGGGCGGCGTCGTTCCCAAAGGAAGCAACGCGCTTGTTTTTGTGGGCGAATACAATCGGCAGTTCGCGAAAACCTTTTTCAAGCAGGACGATAAGTTATATATTTCAAACATTGATAAAATCTCGCCGTACAGCGACACTTCGGCGTTAAAAATAGGCGACGCGGTTTACAGGGTCGGCGACGAAAGAACCAACCAGAGCGCCATCACCGAAAGCGGCGTATATCTGTACAACGCGTATTATCCGTCTTTAGCCGCTCCAGCCGCAGAACTGGATTTTTACAGCGTCGCCGTGGTCAACGATAAAGTGATTTACAAAGGTGAGAAAAACAAGCGGATACTCATACCGTCCAACAACGGCGTTGTCGTTACCTTTGCCGGCAGCGAAGCGAGTATCGCCGAAAATCTGAAACCGGGAGACAAAATTTCGATTATACTTATGAAAACACGTAATTTACCAGAAATGTATTTTGAAGCGGGCGGCAACATCTATGAAATTACGGCGATGAACAAGCCGCGCAGTGAAAACAGCCAAATCGTGCTCTATACGTCGGCGTACGGCAGGAATACCGGCACCGACAGCAACGGAAACGAAATCATTATCAACGGCGGCCAGATTACTTCCATCGAAATCGGAAAGGGCGGCGCCGAGATTCCCGAAAACGGCTATGTGCTGAGCGTTCACAATTCAAACAGATTGTGCAAATATATCGGCATGCTGAAAGCCGGCGACAGTTTCAAGCTGTCCTTATCCGGCTGCGTTTACAGCATGACGACGCTGACCTACGACGGCATCAACGTCGCGCGCGGCACCGATACGCTCATCATTTACAAGGAGAAGCGTTCCACGGAAACAAACGAGTACGGCTACGAGGTTATCGTGGACGCCGACGGCAACATGGTCAGCGACAGCAGCGCGGGCAACGCGGTAATACCGGAGGGCGGATTCGTATTGTCCGGTCACGGCAAACAGGCAAAAGCGCTTCAGAACGTCTATAAGCGCGGCGCGAAAGTGGAGATAGACGAATCGAACCGGACGGTTACCGTCACATACACGCCCATGCTGATGATCGAGAGCGCGCAGAGAATGTACGACAGCGCGAAAAAGAAGCTAAACGAAGCGAAGAAAGCCTTTTACAACATCGACTACGCTTCGGTCGGAAGCAAAATAGACGAAATCGCCGCGCTTTCGGAAAAATCAAAGCAGGCACTCGAAGAGAACAACATCCCCGACGCCATCAATTATATTTCGGATATGAGCGACCGACTGGACATGCTGCAGTATAGGATGATCCGCAGCAGCGCCGTCGAGAACCGAGCCGCGTGGTATCGTTCGAACGAAAAGAGCGACGAAGAGGTTGCCGCGGTCATCGAAAAAGCGGTTTCGCTCAACATCAACGCCATTTACCTCGAAACCTGGTACAACGGAATGGTGATCGGATATTCCGACGACAAACTGATCAAGCATCATCAGAAAGCCCACGGCGATTTCGACGCGCTCGAAGCCTTCTGCCGAATCGGTCACCAGTACGGCGTTGAGATTCACGCCTGGGTCGAGAACTTCTTCATCGGCACGCTGAGCAACTCGCAGGAAGAGGACACGCTGGTGAACAAGACCATGGGCAGACATTTGATCGACAGCCAGGGCAACGCGTACAACCGCACCATATACGGCGACTATGTCTTCCTCAACCCGTATCAGGAAGAGAACCGCAGACTGGTGCTGAACGTATATAGAGAAATTATCCAAAAATACGATATCGACGGAATCCATCTTGATTATATCCGGTTCCCCGAGCCGAACTTCCAGAAATACGATTTCGGCTACAACGCGGATATTATAAACGGGTTCCAGCAGGCACACAACACCGACGTCAACCCGAAACAGCTGTCCAAGAGCGACCCGCTGTATAACGCCTGGTGCAAATTCCGCGAGGACATTATCAACAGCTGGGTCGAGGAAGTTTATCATCTTGTTAAAGAGACAAAACCCGACCTCTGGATCAGCTGCGCATGCTATCCGGACCTTGACAGCGCGCCGAAAACCATTTTCCAAAACGTTCGGGTATGGCTTGAAAACGGCTGGATAGACGAGGTATTCTCGATGTCTTACTCTGCCGATACCGCCTTTGTTGCCGAAAACGCGCAGAAGTTTGCGCAAACGGTGGGCGACAAAGCCTTCTATTCAACCGGCATTATGGCTTTCGGCACGACGACGCCGGTCGATTTCGCAAACCAGCTTGACGCCGTACGGGATTGCTTCGCAAACGGCAGCGCCGTGTTCTCGCTCGGCAGCATTACGGAGGATAATTATTACGACTGCATGAAGTACGGTCCTTACTCCATAAAGGCGGTTCAGACATATAAACTGAACAAAACCGTTTCTGCCGGACTGACCGAGATTCTCGCAAAAATCGAACACGTTTACGGCGGCGAAACGGGCGGCTTGAACGCAAAAATAAAGCCGCTTATTGAGAAACTAAAGTCCGACGCCGACCTGTTCAATCTTTCCAGCGCGACCGTACAGCAGAAAATTGACTATGCGGAGAAAACCGCAAAAGAGCTGAACAATATTATTTCCGAAATCAAAAAAGACGCCGCGGTCAGCGAGCAGGTCAAAAACGCGCTGACAGGCGACTTCAAGCGGCTTGCCGATTATATGCTGCAGTCGCAGAACCGATTGAAAAACAGATTGAAATAATTCTTTATGTTTTTCTTGACAAATGGAAATGAAAGAATTATTATGTCTAAAGCACGACGCAAAAAGCGTCGGCAAATAAATGAGACGGGGATATTGTTATGGACACAATAAAAATTAACAAGGGCAACGTTAAGATGATCGCCCACAGAGGCGTGAGCGGTCTTGAGAAGGAAAACACCAACGCCGCTTTTGTCGCTGCGGGCAACAGAAGCTATCTCGGCGTTGAAACCGACGTTCACAAGACGGCAGACGGGAAGTATGTCATCATTCACGACTTCGACACCGCGCGCGTCGCGATCGACAACGTGAGCGTCGAGTCTTCCACCTTCGATTTTCTCAGAACCATTCAGCTTGTCGATATCGACGGCAAAAAGGGCAGAACCGACCTGAGGATTCCCTCGCTGGAGGAGTATATCCGCATCTGCAAAAAGTACGAGAAATACTGCGTCCTTGAGATGAAAGGCTCCTATACCAAAGAAGAGGTTCAGGGCATGATCGACATCATCAACGGCGAGCAGTATTTGGACAAGGTCATTTTCATTTCCTTCTCGCTGCAGAACCTGATTTATTTAAGAGAGCTTCTGCCCGACCAGCCCGCGCAGTTCCTGACCGCCGAATGGTCGGATACGCTGATCGACACGCTCAAACAGCACAACCTTGATTTGGATATTTACTATACGCGCCTGAACGAAGAGAACGTCAAGCAGCTGAAAGAAGCCGGCATTCTCATCAACGCGTGGACCTGCGACAACAAGGAAGCGGCGGAGCATCTTGTGGCGCTCGGCGTAGACTTTATCACCTCCAATATTCTTGAATAAAATATGCGGCTGCAGTTTTAACGCTGCAGCCTTTTTTTATTTCAGGGAAAGAAAAATCCGAAGCAGGGTGAACCGCTTCGGATTTTTAAAACATATTGCGAATCGGTTTTAACGATTGAGATAAACTCTTTTGTTCTCTTTGCCGCTCTGATAGATCGCGCAGATCATTTCCTGCGTCTTGTAAGCGCTCTCGATCGGAATGAACATTTCCTCGCCGGTCTCAAGGCAGTGATAGAAGTTGCGAATCTGTTTGGAGTGGTTGATGCCCCAGTAAGATTTTACGTTGCCGTAGTCGAACTTCTCGTTCGGGTTTCTCTCGGCGATGACGGTTCTGCCGTCGTTGTATTTGATGGTCGTTCTGTCCGCAACCATTTTTACAATCGCGTTTTCGCAGTGGAACTCGATTTCTACGTCCGCGTCGTAGCTGTAATAGTTGATCGCGTGGAAGTTGGTGACAAGACCGTTCTTGTAAACGATAATGCCTTCGGCAGTATCCTCGACTTCGATTTTCGCGTGACCTCTTTTTGCGATGGTCGCCTCAATGTAATCGATATCCTCGTCGATGATGTAGCGCATCATATCCAGCGTATGAATCGCCTGGTCGATTACAACGCCGCCGCCTTCTTTGTCCCAGGTGCCCTTCCAGTCGCTCTTGCCGTAATACTCGTCGGACCTGTTCCAGGTGACAAAGCATTTGCCGGAAAGAATTTTGCCGAGACGACCGCTTGCGATTTCTTCCTTCACAAGAACTGTACCTGCGTTGTAATGGTTCTGGAAGATACAGCCCAGCGTAACGTTGTTCTTCTTGGCCGTTTCGATCATCGCTTTCGCTTCGTCAAGCGTGATAGACATCGGCTTTTCGGTCAGGACATGAATGCCGCGCTCCATCGCATAGATGGCAACGACAGAGTGAAGATAATGGGGAAGACAGAGGTGAACAACATCAAGCTGTTCCTTTTCAATCATTTCCTTATAATCGGTATAGTACTTGCAGCCGAATTCAGCCGCTTTCTGCTTCGCGCGGTCCTCTTTCACATCGCAGACTGCAACGAGCTCTACGTTATCGCAGTATTTAACAACGCTTACTGCGTGCATCGGGAAGATTGCGCCGCATCCGATTATAGCCGCCTTAAATTTTTTCATTCCAAATATGTTCTCCTTTATAATGGATGTCATTAATCGCTATTCTAACACAAATTTATACAATTGCAATATTATATTGGTAAAAAAACAGTACGATTTAAGCTAAAATTTTGTTGCTATTGACAAATCCGCATGGCGTATAGTAAATAATTACATATACAACATATACAATTCACATCGGAGGCAGCGGAAATGATTCAATATGAGCTTACTGAAAAAGACAAAGAACTGATTCGGGCTGCGATGGAAACCGAAAAGCAGAACCGCGACTACGGTTTTCATTACAGGGTTGTCGCAAGCGCGCTGCGCGCCAAAGACGGGAAAATATACAAAGGCATCAATATCGGCAAAATCCACGGCTCCTGCGCGGAGTTTGTCGCGTTCGGCGCCGCGGTCGCAGACGGGCAGCGGGAGTTCGACACGATCGTCGCCGTCCATTCTCTGGCGCCGAACAACATCGTAACCCCCTGCGGCAACTGCCGGCAGCTGATGATGGAGTACTGCCCGGATATTTTCGTCATCGTCAACGACGCGTCCGGCAAACCGGTAAAAGTAAAGGCAAAGGACCTGCTGCCCTTTGCCTATGAGGAAATTATCATCGGCGACTGATATTACTTTACGTAATTGATTATGCCTTCGCGTCGAGCGGCGCGCTCCTGCGGCGGTTCTTTGACATATCCGAGCGCGAGCGCGAAGTAGGGGGTGTACCCATCGGGAATGCCAAGCTCTTTTATCAGGCTCTCTCCTTCGGGGGCAGAGAATGCCGGGCGGAAAGAGGCGATATAGCAGCTACCCAGCCCCAGCGAATGCGCCGCAACGGCCATATTCGTCGTCGCGTTCGCGCAGTCCACTTCGGCGTATTTTTCGCCGTTCATGCCGGAGATGATGATCGCCATCGGCGCGCCGCGGAAATTGTCGTAATCCTCCGTCAGACCGGACATTTTCGCGTTCTGGTTGTTGTTCGCAAAGTATTCTCTTTTGTTGATCTCGCTGATTTTATCCAGCAGTCTGCGGTTCTCAACCACCGTAAAATGCCAGGGCTGCACGCCGCGCGCGGTGGGCGAATAAACGCCGCACTGCAGAATCAGGTCGATTTTCTCCTTTTCGACCGGTTTGTCCAGATAAGAACGATTGCTTCTGCGGGTAAGAATGGTTTGAATGGTCTCGTTCATAAACTCGCTCATGTAGGAACATCCTTTCTATTTTAAATGTCGATGATGATATACGAATTGTCGTCGCCTTCGCACATAGCTTTGAGCGTAACGTACCGAATATGGTTGTGAACGGTGGTTTTGCCGGGGTGGTAATGTCCCTGATATACGGTTTTCACCCTGCCGTCGCGCTCCAGTATTTCCCGTATTTGAGCAGCGTTTTTGATAATGTGGCGCTCCTCTACGGTCGGGTCAAGGTTTTGATGAATAAAAACCGTTACTTCCGCCGCCGAACTGCTTTGAAGGGTGTTTTTCAGCCATTCGACCTGTTCGTTCGGAATAAAAGAATCGGTCCAGTCGGTGTTTTTACATGAGTACGCGCTTCCGTCGCTGTGATAACAGGCGTCCAGCAGAATAAACAGCTTGTTCTCATCAGAAAACGAGCGGGGCGCGGCGGTCAGGCCGGATATTTGCGCGAACGCTTCTTTGCTGAAAATAAACGCGTCGTGGTTTCCCATGCAGCAATAGCAGGGAATACCGCTCGAAACAAGAAGCTCGCCGATTTCCGCAAGGTTTTTCTCCTCCTGTTTGCGCGAAAAATCGCTGTCGATCAAATCCCCCAAACAAACGATAAAACGTACGCCCGCGTCTCTGAACGCGCGGACTGCTTCTGTTGCTTTCCGAAAAGACAACGACGGCCTGCGCGTTATGCACGCGGTCTTTTTTGTTGCATAATGCGGGTCTGCGAACAATCCTATTTTCATAGCAAATCTCCGTATCTTGTATGATTTTATTATAAGTAAAAAGAAAAGTCAATAATGGACGCCACAGCATCGTGCGACAATAGTTAAGAAATTTTTATTTTATATTGTTTACATCTTCAAACATTTATGGTACACTTTCAGAAAATGCCAGAAAGGATACCGTAATGCTTCAAATAAAGAACGTCATCAAAAGCTACCGGACCGCGTCGTTTTCGCAAACCGCTCTGAACAACATCAGCATCGACTTCCGCGAAAGCGAATTTGTGGCGATACTCGGCCCCAGCGGGTCCGGCAAAACCACCTGCCTAAACATCGTCGGCGGCCTTGACCGATACGACAGCGGCGACATCGTCATCAACGGCAAATCCACTAAGAATTTTACGGATAAAGACTGGGACGCCTACCGCAACAACAGCATCGGCTTTATCTTTCAGAACTACAATTTGATTTCGCACCTGACCGTGCTTGAGAATGTAGAGCTTGGCATGACTTTAAGCGGCATTTCCGCTTCAAAGCGCCGCGTAAAAGCGAAAGAACTGCTGGAAAAAGTCGGTCTGAAGGACCATATGCGCAAAAAACCCGAACAGTTGTCCGGCGGTCAAATGCAGCGGGTCGCCATTGCGCGCGCGCTCGCGAACGACCCCGACATCATCCTTGCGGACGAACCGACCGGCGCGCTGGACTCCGCGACCAGCGTTCAGATTATGGAACTGATTCGGGAAATCGCGAAAGATAAGCTCGTGATCATGGTAACGCACAACGCCGAGCTCGCGGCAAAATACGCGGACCGTATCATACGCTTTATCGACGGAAAAATCGAATCGGACAGCAACCCGCCCGAAGCGGAACAAGAATCAGGCGGATATAAACTGAAAAAGACGGCGATGTCGTTTTTCACCGCGCTGAAGCTATCCGGCAGAAACATCATCACGAAAAAATGGCGCGCGATATTGACCTCGTTTGCGTCCAGCATCGGCATCATCGGCATCGCGCTTATCCTCAGCCTTTCGCAGGGATTTCAGACGAAGGTGGACGAATTCCAAAAAGACGCGCTCGCCGAGTTCCCGATTTATATTCCCAACGCAACCATCGCGAACGACAAGAACACGACCGAACGGCAGCGGGAAGCGTTGAACGTCTTTACCGACCGCAAGGAGTTCGCGGACACCGACGAGGTGGAACTGTACGATTCGGAGAAAAACAGCATCCGCCATAAAAACAATATAACCGAAGAATTCGTCGAGTATGTCAACAACATCGACCCCGCCATCTGCGGCAGCATCGGTTACACCTATATCACCGGCATGAACCTCGTTAGAAACGTAAACGGAAAAATTATTCCCGTAAACATAAACACAGGGTTCACATCGCGAAGCAACAGCGGGCTGACGACTATGGACGCAGCCGGGCTGGCAATCTATCCAACGGTCATCCGGGAAGGCGAGCCTTCCTACCTTGAGAGCAATTATGACGTTCTGTACGGCGAATACCCGAAAAGCGAAACCGATATTGTGCTCGTGATTGACTCAAAAAACAGAGCGGACCTGGACACGATGAAGAATCTCGGGTTCGACACCAGCGGCGCAGTCATCAAGTTCTCCGATATCGTCGGCACAGAGTTTAAGCTAATTTCAAACGACGATTATTACAAAAAGACCAATTTGGGCAGTTTCGTTCCTTCACAGGATTACGAGGCGATGTACAACGCCGAAAACAGCGTCACAATCCGCATCAGCGGCATCGTGCGCCTGAAAAAAGGCGTAAAGGTCGGCGTGCTCGGCAACGGCATCGCTTACAGCGACAAGCTGGTCGAGCGTATTTTTGAAACCTCAATTAATTCCGAAATCGCCAAAGCGCAGCGGGAATCGGATAAAAACGTGTTTACGCTGGCGGACGTGACGGACGAAGAAAAGGAAAACATGCTTTATTTTCTCGGCGCTTCCAAAAAGCCGTTTATGGTGTTTTTGTACCCGACCTCCTTTGAACAGAAGGACAAAATCATCGAGTATATCGACAAATACAACGAGGGCAGGGACGCAAAAGACGTAATCATCGTTACCGACCTTGCGAAAACCATCTCGAGCATGACCGGCGACATTCTCAGCGGAATCACCATCGTTCTAATCGCGTTCGCGGCCATTTCGCTTGTGGTTTCGCTGATTATGATCGGCATCATCACCTATATCTCGGTGCTGGAAAGAACGCGGGAAATCGGCGTTCTGCGCGCGTTAGGCGCAAGGAAAAAAGACATTTCGCGCGTGTTTAACGCCGAAACGTTCATCATCGGAACCCTCTCGGGGCTTCTCGGCATCGGGATTGCGTATCTGCTGATTATCCCGGTCAACGCGATTTTGTATAACCTGACGACGCTGGAAAACGTTGCCTACTTAAATCCGCTGTACGCGTTCGGGCTGGTCGCGCTCAGCGTATGCCTGACGCTGCTGGGCGGCATGATTCCCGCGCTGAAAGCGGCGAAGAAAGACCCCGTCGAGGCGCTCAGAAGCGAATAAAAAATATCCGGTTTATAAACCAAGACGGTTTGTAAACCGGTTTTTTTATTGCAAAAGCTGATAGATTTTTTCCGCCGCCGTTTCCAAATTTAGGTTGCTGTCCGCGACGATGTCGGCGTACTTTTGATACAGCGGGTAGCGGAACTCGTACAGTTTTTTTAGAGATTCATAGGAGGAAGAAAGCGGTCTGCCGCTGGTGTCCAGCTTTTCAAGGCTGCGGTCAAGGAAGATGATAAGTCCGTTCTGGCGGAGCGCGTCGATGTTCCGCTCGTCCAGCACGATGCCGCCGCCGGTCGCGATTACCGACGAAGTCTGTTTTCCCGCTTCCTTCGCCGCCTGCCTTTCAATCGCGCGGAAGGCAGGTTCGCCGTCGTTTTTGATAATTTCGGCGGGTGTTCTGCCCGTCATTTCGCGGACCAGCTCGTCGGTGTCGATAAACTTCATGCCGAGCCGGCTCGCCAGCATCCTGCCGATGGTGCTCTTGCCGCTGCCCGGCATGCCGATGAAAACAAGATTGCGGGTTTTCTTATTCACAACCTCTACCGCTTTGTCGATCAGCGCGTCGTCTATTCGGGCGCCGCAAAACAGCTCGGCGGCGTATTTCGCCTGCGCCGCGAGCATGGGCAGGCCGTTGACATGCTTTAGTCCGCGTTTTTCCGCCTGCAAAAGCAGCGCGGTTCTCTGCGGGTTATATATAATATCCACGACCGCTTCGAGGTTTGGGAACAGCGCCAGGTCAACCGGGCTTTCCCCGTTGTTCGGATACATCCCGACGGGCGTGGTGTTGATGATGACTTCCGCGTCGGAATGCAGGGCGATGTTCTCGTAATTTACCTTTCCGGTTCTGGAAACGACAATGATTTCCCGCGCGCCCTCGTCCGCGCAGACCGCGTTGACGGTATGGGAAGACCCGCCGCTTCCCAAAATCAGCGCCTTTTTGCCTTTCACGGTTATGCCGCTTGTTCTTAACAGATGCAAAAACCCTGCGTAATCGGTGTTGTCGCCGTAGAGCTGTCCGTTTTTCACGGTGATCGTGTTGACGCTGTTTAAGCGCCGCGCAATCGGCGACAACGAAGCGCAGTAGGGAATAACGGTCTGCTTGTACGGAATGGTGACATTGAGGCCGTCAAATTCGCGCCGCTGCAGGAAGTCGGGCACTTCCTCGGGCTCAACCGGAAAAAGTATATATTCGTAATCTCCGAAAACCGAATGAATCAGCGGGGAAAAACTGTGCGCCAGCTTCTCGCCCAAAAGACCGAACGGCAAGATGCATCCCTCTTTTCAAACTTAAAACTCGCTGTAGCTGCCCAAATACCGGAACGACTCGACGCTGTACTCAAGCTCGCTGATCAACTGCGTGAAAGCGGGGGAGTAGATGGAGCATTCGAGGTCCATATAGAACATAAACTCGAACTCTCTGCCGGGTATCGGGCGGCTTTCCAGCTTGGTAAGGTTAATGCCCAGCGCGGAGAACTTCGACATTACGCGGTAAAGCGAACCGGGTTTGTGTGGCAGCACCATCATCAGACTGGTCCTGTTCGCGCCCGGATAAATCTCGGTTTTTCTGGAAATGCAGATAAAGCGGGTGTAATTGTTCTCCGAAGTCTGGATGGAATCCGAAAGGATGTTTAAACCGTACAGCTCGGCGCACGCGCGGGAGGAGATGGCGGCGATGTCCTTGCGGTTGGACTCGCGCACAATCTTCGCCGCGACGGCGGTATTCTCGCAGTAGGTAATTTTTACGTCCTTCAGGCTTCTTAAAAATACGGAGCACTGGTTGATCGCCTGCTCGTGCGAGATGATTTCGCGGACATCCTCAAGTTTTACGCCGGGATTCGCGAGCAGCGTATGGTTGGTTTTGAGCTTGACGCTGCGGATGATGCTGAAGTTGTACTTCGCCATCAGGTCGTAAATGCGGTTTACCGAACCGGCGGTGCTGTTCTCAACCGGAAGAATGCCGTACTGGCACAGTCCCGCTTCGACGGCGCCGAAAACGTTTTCCCAGGAGTTGAAATACATAATCGACGGCAGCTCGAAAACCTTTTCGCAGGCGATTTGCGAGTAGGCGCCCTCCGCGCCCTGGCAGGCGACGGTCGCTTTCTGCGGGAAAAGCTGGGGCGTTTCCGCAATCGCTTTTTCTATGCGCAAAGCGGTTTCGCTTTTGCCGTGGATGATTCTGCCCTGGTAGGAACGGCTTAGGTCGGTAATGACCGAAAACAGGGTGCGTACGTACGATTCGGTTTTTGCGCCCGCAAGCGTGGCGACCCTGTCGAACAGCTGCCGCTCGCGCTCGCTGTCGTATATCGGAAGATTGTTCTGCTTTTTATGTTCCGCGATTTTCTCAACCGCTTCCATCCTGCGGTTGAACAGTCGTACAATCTCCGCGTCAATATGGTCTATTTCGTTTCGTAATGATTGTATGTCCATCTGTCGATTACTCCCGTTCGTCATAAAATATCAAAATGCTTTTATTGATCTGCCAGAATCGCGTCCGCAACCGCGATCGCGACGGCGGATTCGATGCAGGGAACCGCTCTGTGCACGATGCAGGGGTCGTGACGGCCGTGAATGACCAGCTTTGCATCGGTTTTGTTCGCAAGGTCAACCGTATCCTGCTCTTTCGCGATCGACGGCGTGGGCCGCATCGCGACGCGCCCGATGACGGGCATGCCGTTGCTCATTCCGGCGTTGATGCCGCCGCTGTTGTTCGTTCTTGTGCGGACGGTTCCGGTTTCGTCAAAGTAGAAAGAATCGTTGTTCTGCGAGCCGGTCAGTTCCGCGCAGGCAAACCCGTTTCCGAACTCAATGCCTTTGACGGCCGGCACGCCGAACACCGCCGCGGCGATCCGATTTTCCAGCCCGCCGAAATGGGGCGAGCCGATTCCGGGTTTCAGCCCGGTAACCGCGAATTCGATAATGCCGCCGACCGAGTCGCAGTCCTGCTTCGCCTGCAGAATCCGCTCCCGCATGTTCTGCCCGGCGCTATCGTCGAGCACCGGGAAGTCCTTTGCGGCAACCTGCAGCAGGGTGTCTTTATCAATCTTGACCGGGTCAAACGGTTTGTCTTTTATCCCGGCTATCGCGTAAATATGCGCGCCGACCGTAATCCCAAGGCTTTCCAGATACTGCTTGCAGATGCCGCCGGCAACGCAGAGCGCGGCGGTCAGCCTGCCGGAGAGGTGCCCGCCGCCGCTGAAGTCGGCGAAACCGCCGAACTTGCAGCCGACCGCGTAATCGGCGTGCGAGGGGCGGGGCGTGTTGCTCAAACCCTTGTAGTCGCCGCTGCGGACGTTGGTGTTGCGGATAACGGCGCAGATTGGCGCGCCGCAGGTGGCGTTTCCGGTAAAACCGGACAAAAACTCGGGAACATCCGGCTCCTGACGGCTGGTGGAAATGGCTCCTCTCGCCGCGCGGCGGTTTAAAAAGGACTGTAGTTTCTCAAAATCAATCTCCACGCCCGCGGGGAATTCGTCTATGACGACGCCGACCGCCGCGGAATGGGACTGCCCGAAAAGCGATACCTTTATTTTATCACCGTATGTTGACGACATTTTTCTACACCCTCTCTGCAAACCCGCTTAGTTCTTTGAAATCCTCAAAGAATCTCGGGTAGGATTTGTTCACCGACTCGGCGCCGTCTATGATTACGCTGTTTTCGCAGATTATCGAAGCGACGGCAAGGCTCATCGCCAGCCGGTGGTCGCCGGACGCGTCCGCTCTGCCGCCGGACAGCCTGCCGGCGCCGCTGATAATCAGACCGTCGTCGGTCTGTTTGATGTTTCCGCCGAGCCTGGTTATGATATCATAAACCCTCGCCAGCCTGTCGCTTTCCTTAAACCGCAGGCGCGAAGCGTTGTAAATGCGGGTTTCTCCGACCGCGCCGCATGCTAAAGCCGACAGCACCGGAACCAAATCGGGAATATCCGCGGCGTTGATTTCGATGCCTTTCATGGGCGCGGGGGATACGGTAAAGGCGTCGTTACGCATCTCGACCTTCGCGCCGAACTGCCGAAGAATCTCGATCACCGCCTTGTCGCCCTGCGCGCTGTTCAACGAAAGATTGGCGCAGGTTACGCCGCTTCCGCCCAGCGCGCCCGCGACCAGCCAGAACGCCGCGTTCGACCAGTCGCCCTCCACGATAAAAGCGCCGGGAGAAGCATACCGCTGTCCGCCTTTGACAAAGTAGCCGTTCTCGGTTTCCTCGACTTCGACGCCGAACAGCCGCATAACAGAAATTGTCATATCGATGTAGGGCTTTGATTCCAGCGCGGTCGTTATCTCAATCCTGCAGTCGCCGCCGGTCAGCGGAGAAGCAAGCAGAAGACCGCTGATAAACTGCGAGCTGATGTTGCCGGCGACGCGGAAAACACCGCTTGCTAATTTTCCGGAACACTGAATCGGAAAACGCTCGCCGATAACGGCGCCGTTCGCGTTGAGCTGTTCGGTCAGCGGCTTTATCGGACGTTCGGGGAGTCGCCCGCTCCCGTCGATGCGCGCGCGTCGGCCCAACGCCGAAACCACCGGCAAGATAAAGCGCAGCGTCGAGCCGCTCTCGCCGCAGTTTAAATGCGCTTCCTGCGAACTTGTATGTTGAATCGGATTGACCGTATAAACCCCGTTGTTCTCGGCAATCTCCGCCCCCAAGGCGGCAAGGCAGTTTATCGTCGCCTGTATGTCCTCGGAGATGCTCTCGCAGACAATCTCGGTTTTTTGCTCCGACAACGCCGCGCAGATAAACGCGCGGTGCGCCGCAGATTTGGAGGGAATCGCTTTTATTTTGCCGGACAGCGCGGAAGGCGTAATTTTTACCGTCATATAGCACCATCCGTTTCTGTCATGCCGATTTTTAAAAACTCCGCAAGTCCTTCGATGCCAACCTTTTTGGTAACCGCTTTTCCGATGGTTTCGGGAAGAACCAGCGATATGGAAGCGCCCTCGCGCTTCTTGTCGGACAACGCGGACTTCAGCAGTTCGTCCGCCGTCAGGTTGGTTGTCGCGGGTAAATGATATGCTGCAACCAATTCTTTTATCTCGTCATATACTTTCTTGCCGCAAAAGCCGGTACGCCACGCGTAATTGGACGCGATGACCATTCCGACCGCGACCGCTTCGCCGTGCGGAACCGCAAAGTCTGTAGCCCGCTCAATCGCGTGCGCCGCGGTATGCCCGAAGTTCAAAAGCTGCCGCAGTCCTCTGTCGTGCTCGTCAACCGAAACGATGTCGCTTTTAATCCGCACGCATTCCGCGATAATGCTCTCGAGGTCGTTTCGGATGCCTTTTTTCAGCTTTTCAAAAAGCGCGCCGCTGGCGATCACGCCGTACTTAATCACTTCCGCGCAGCCGCAGTTGAAAATATCTTCCGGCAGGGAGGACAGCGCGTCGGTGTCGCACAGCACCAGGTCGGGCTGGTAAAAGCTGCCCGCAAGGTTTTTTCCGGCCTTGAGGTTGACCGCGGTTTTTCCGCCGACCGAGGAATCCACCGCCGCAAGCAGGGTAGTGGGGATTTGCACCAGCTTGACGCCCCGTAAAAATATCGACGCCGCGAAACCCGCAAGGTCGCCGATGGTTCCGCCGCCGAGCGCGAACACCGTGTCGCTGCGGGTAAACTTGTTTTCGGCAAGAAAGTTGACGATTTCAAACGCGTTTTCCGGCGTCTTTACGGTCTCGCCGTTTGGGAAAACCATTTTGAACACCGAAAACCCGCTTTTCCGAAGCGATTCGATCAGCATTCCGGCGTACAGGCTGTCGACAACGTCGTCGGTCACGACGGCCGCTTTGCCCGCGCCGACTACATTTTTCGCGTATTCACCGGCGTTTTTAAGAACGCCGGATTCTATGACGACGTCATACACTTTTGACGCGCGAACCGTTACTTTTTCCATGCTGTCTACTCCTTCAGCGCGGCCAAAACTTTATCGACCGACGCTTTGATATCCAAAAACTGTTCCGGCGTTACCGACTGCGCGCCGTCGCACAAGGCGCGCGGCGGGTCGTTATGCACCTCGATCATCACGCCGTGCGCGCCCGCGGCGGCCGCGGCAAGCGCCAAAGGCTTGACATACCGGGAAATTCCGGAAGCGTGGCTCGGATCGACGATTACCGGCAGGTGCGACAGTTCTTTCAGCACCGGAACCGCCGAAATGTCCAGCGTGTTTCTGGTTTGATTCTCAAACGTGCGGATGCCTCTTTCGCAAAGGATGATGTTCTCGTTTCCGCCCGCCATGATGTATTCCGCGCTCATCAGCAGTTCTTTGATGGTGTTCGCAAGCCCTCTCTTTAAAAGGATGGTCTTTTTTGTCCTGCCCAGCTCTTTTAAAAGCTCAAAGTTCTGCATATTCCGTGCGCCGACCTGAATAATATCGACGTTTTCGAAGAGCGGAAGGTGGTTTGCGCTCATAATCTCGGTCACAATGGGAAGCCCGGTTCTTTCCTTCGCTTTCAGCAGAAGCGAAATGCCTTTTTCCTGCAGCCCCTGAAAGTCGTACGGGGAAGTGCGCGGCTTGAAAGCGCCGCCGCGGAGAAACGACGCGCCCGCGGCTTTGACCTTTTCGGCGATGTCGATAATCTGTTCCTCTGATTCGACCGAGCAGGGACCGGCGATGAACCGGAAGTTCTTACCGCCGATATCGACGCCGGCGGCGGTGATAACCGTATCCTCCGGGTGGAACTGGCGGTTTGCGTTTTTATACGGCTCGCTGATGCGCTTTACGCTCTTGACCACGTCCAGCCCTTCCAAAAGGCCGATGTCGATGTGCGAGGTGTCGCCGATGAGCCCGAACACGGTTTGAAACTCGCCTTTAAACACGTGCACTTTTATATGCTGGCTCTCGAGCCAATTTTTCAGATTCTCCACTTTTTCCGGGTCACAGCTGTTCTTCAGTACGACGATCATAAGCAAATCCTTTCAGATAAAATTCAATCGGGTTTGTAATGATAACAAAAGGGTTCTACTGGTGATATCACCGCAGAACCCTCTAATTTCTATAATTCGATCGGTTATACCGATTTTGCTGCGAGCGAAATCACTTTTATTTTGTTCTCATGCGAGAAAAAATAAAAGTAAAAAAATATTGCAGCAAAAAGTACAGCCATCATCGCAGAATAACCTATCCTTTTGATGTTTTTGATTATGTTAGCATAGATAAACTTATTTGTCAATAACTATTTTTACAAACAGTTTTTTACCTATTCGATCGGCACCGGCTTTTTTTCCAGCAGTTTTTTGATGCTGCCGAAGAACAGCAGGGTCAGCAAGGGCAAAACAAGAAAGAGTATGATGCCCTCAGTGTTGCAGACCATAAGGACCAAAGCGCCCGTCCATCGGCTGACCGAATCCAGTTTGCCCAGGATTTCCGCGTCCTTCAAATCGGCGGCGTAGGGTACCGCTTCCAGTTTGTCTCCGTTCTGAATCAGAACAATTTTGCCGTCGTCGATCTGTTCGGCGTCGCTTTCCGCTTTGAAAACAAGAAAGTCGTTTTTGTATATATGCGGGTCGTCGAGGTGCCCGCTTACAATTTCTCTGTCGCTTAAAAAATAAATGGTATCGCCGACTTTTACAACGGTGTTGTTCCGGTAGCGGTAGTAAAACAGATTCAGGACAATGGTAAACAGCGCGATCGAAGCGACCAGAACTACTATCAGCATATGAACCGCCGCCGCCAGCGACTTACTTTTTCTGCGGAAAAGGTAGAACATTCCGTTTCGGTGGTCCAGCCGGGCAAGAACCCGTCCGGCGGGCAGGGTAAAGTCCGTATTCTCAAGCGGTTCGTCATAATACATCGCGATGGTCTTAGCGTTGAAAAGGCTCGCCGCGTACAAGACGGCGATCAGCGCCAACAGGATGACAAAATAAACGCTCACGCTCGGAGAAAACGGCGCGAACGGCCCGTTCTTGACGATAAAGCTCTTCGAGGACAAAGCCTCGCGGTAGCCGGTCAGGTCGCTGAGCGGGATTAAAGCCGCTTCTGTCAGCGTGATGCACCATCGCGTAAAAAAGGCGGAGCGGAACCGGTACAGCACCGACAAAGCGGTCGTGAGCGCGCATAGAAACGCAATCTCAACGACGCCGGCCAAAAACAAGGCGGGAAGATATACGTTCGCGAACGAATACCCCAACAGCGTCGCCATGCCGACCGTGCCGACAAAACCGATGATGAAGGCGTACAGCAGCAGGATCATCTGCACGAGCAGTTTGACCGATACCATCATTTTCGTGCTGTATCCCATTTTGGCGAGCAGATACCAGCGGTTGCTTTTGATCTCGCCCAAAACGATATGCTCGTAGCTGATCAGAACATACACGACGCTAAGGAACGCAAATACTTTGATATAAATATACAGCGGCGCAAAGCAGTCCTTTGCAATCAGGTCAGGATAAAAGGCCGCAAAGACCGTATCGTTCAGACGCAGCGCGGCCATATGCGCCAAAAATGCGATCATCGCCGCGAAAACGCCGAAGAACGCGCCGTTGACGACGCCGATCCTGCGCTCGATATTCGATTGACGGATTTCTTTATAAAAATAGCTGTTCATATACATAGTTCTGCTTTGTCAATTCCTTAATCGCGTTTTGCAATGTCTTGTTGTTGATTTTGACGTCGTTGGGCGCATAGCCTTCCATAACGATTCTTTCATACAGCGCTCTCGGCCTGCCGTATCCGGTGCTGCTGCTGATATACAATACGTCGTCGTCGATTCTGTACATATAGTCCGGGAAGGATTCCGAAAGAATCCGCTTTATCTGCCTGACGTCCGGGTCTTTGACCGTCATGACGACCTTGTCGTAGGTTTTTATCAGCGTCTCGACGGCGCCGGCGTAAAGAAAGGTTCCGTCTTTTAGATAGGCGGTATGACCGCATACCTTTTCAATTAGCGTTTCGTCCATTGTCGAGAACACAAGCGTCTGCTCGGCGGAACGGATTTTCTCGGCGATGTTTTTAAGAACCTTTCGCTGTTCCTCGTTGTAAATTAGCGTCGGCAGGTTCATGATAATCAGCCTGTTAGAAGAAAAATATCCGGCGAGCAACAGAACGATCGACTTATACTCTGAAGACAGCTTATAAATCGGCGTGTTACGGATGCCGCCCAGGCCGAACAAAAAAAGCTGGTCGGAGAGCCGCTCCGCCTGCGTTTTTTGGTCAAAGCTGCTGTTCGCGGTCGTGAACATCAAAAACTCAAGCACCTTCATATTCGTGTATGCCATGCTGGTGCTCGCGAAGTAAAACAAATCCGGGTGAATAATGCGCTTGTTTTTAAACATCCCGCGCTCGAGCAGCTGGCAAGTTCCGCTGTAATACGGTTTGATGTTTGCCATAATTTCCAGAAGCAGTTTCAAATCGAACAGCTCCCGGCCGAGAATGCCCCAGATTTCGCCTTTTTTAATGTCGATATTGATGTTCCGCAAAATCGGTCTCGGCTCGCAGCCGATATCCAGATAATGCTCTTCTGAATAGAGCTTTTCCATATAAACGACGCTGGGGACTCTGCGCGTAATATGCTGCTCCGCAAGCGCCGAATCGTCAGAATAAGGCGGAACTGCCTGTTCTTTCAATTCCATATGCAACCCCGTTATATACTATGATGCGGTTTCGTACTGCAAATCGTCAAAGCTGAGCTGGGTCAGCTCGTCGATCGTAATCGAACCGTCAAGCCACGGCTCGATCAAATCGGTTTTGACAAGCACCGGCATCCGATCATGAATAAGGCTGATTTTCTCGTCCGCCGGCTTTGTCAGGATTACGAACCTGTCCAAATCGGATTTAGCGTTCGCGGGCTTCAAAAAACCCGCCATAAAGAGCACGCGCCCGTTTCCGATTCTATATTTCTCCGGGGAAATCCCGGGGCGTTTCTTCCATTCGAAATAGCTGTTCGCCGGAATCAGACAGCGGCTGTTCTTCGCGTAAGGCAAAAAGAAGCGGCTTTTGTCCGCGGTCTCGCTGCGCGCGTTAATGATGATGCCTTTGTCGTCCCATTTCTCAAAACCCCATTTTGACAGCAAAAACCTTCCTTGCTTCGAAATGACCGGCGCGGTTTGAGAGGGGAAAACCTCTTTGCCTAAAATCCCGGACTGCCTGACCGCCTCGATGTCGCCGTCGTCGGCGCTTGCCAGGCGTAGGGTAAGCCCGGCGAGGATTTTTCTTATTTCAATAACCTCGTCCTCGGTGTTTGCAGTGTATCTTCCGCACATAACGTAACTCCTTTAGCAAAATAGACTGTCGATATCCGGCACCTCGTCCATCTGCGTCGCGGTCTCCTCAAACTTGATGCGCCCTAATTTTTCGCGCAGATTCTGCACAAGCCGTATCATATCGGGTTTTTGCGCCGCCCTTTCGTCGAACAGGCATAACTGCTCGTATTCCGCGTCGCAGAGTTTTTCCGCGAACACGCCGACGCTGCGGACCGGCTTCGACCAGTCGTAGCTTTCCGAAAAAATCCGGTACGCGATCTCAAAAAGCTCGTCGGGCGAGCCGACCGCGTTCGCAAAGCTCTCGCGCCTGCTGTAAGCCGAAAAATCGCTTCTGCGGACATGAATGCCGACGCACCGCGCTTTAAACCTGTGTTTGTCCAGCCGCTTCGACACGCAGGCGCAGATGACGTACAACAGCGCCGCGATGTCCTCCTGGTTGTCGATGTCGGCAGGCGCCGTAATGGTGTTGCCGATGCTTTTGAGCTCGTCGTCGGAGGTGATGGTCGGGCAGAAGTTCCGGTCGTCGCCGTTCGCGAACTCCCAGAGCGTGTATCCGCGTTTTCCAATCTCGCGGCTGAGCTTGACCGGGTCGCAGGTCGCAAGGTCGCCGATGGATAATATCCCGAGCCGATACAGTTTCCTGCGGGTCGCGGAACCGACGAACAGCAGCTCGAACGCCGGACGGTTCCAGACGGTGCGCTTGTAGTTGTCTTTGGATATGACGGTCACCGCGTCCGGCTTTTTGAGGTCGGAAGCGAGTTTTGCGTAAATATAATTGTAGCTGACGCCCACCGAAACCGTAAGCCCAAGCTCTTTTTTTACGCTGTTCCGTATTTCCTCGGCGGTTTGAATCCCTTTATGAAAAGCGTACTTGCTTTTGTCCAGCTCCACCCACGCCTCGTCCAGCCCGTAAGGGGTGACCATATCGCTGTACCTTGCGTATATCGCGCGGGCTTTGCGGGTGTATTCAAGGTATCGGTCGTAATTGGCGGTCACCGTCGTCAGCGAAGGGCATTTCGCTTTTGCGGTATAAATGCTCTCGCCGGTGACAACGCCGAACTGCTTGGCAAGGTCGTTCTTCGCCAGAACAATTCCGTGTCGGGAATCCGGGTCGCCGCAGACCGCCATCGGAACCTTTCTCAACGCCGGGTTATACAAGCACTCCACCGAAGCGAAATAATTGTTCATATCGCAGTGAAGAACAACTTTTTCCGGTATTTCGCCGTACTCTGTCATCATACTACCGCCCCAAAACAAATGTTCGTTTTTTTGTTGTCCTAAGTATATCAGAACATTTGTTCTGTGTCAACGGTTTTTATGTTTTTTATTGACAGAATATAAAAATGGATATAAAGTAGAAGAAATAGGTAAGAGATAAGAAGTAAGAAGTAAGAGGTAAGAGATAAGAAGTAAGAGGTAAGAGATAAGAAGTAAGAGGTAAGAGATAAGAAGTAAGAGGTAAGAGGTAAGAGGTATAAGGTAAGAGATTTGTTCGGGCGGATATGACGGGAGGTAGTTTTATGATAAAAACAAATCGCTTCGGGAAAATCGGGAATGAGGATATTATATGCTT